>ENA-ORDR01001131-ORDR01001131.1-marine-metagenome-genome-assembly--contig:-NODE-1131-length-12835-cov-9.343628_pt1 | contig 12835 bp, 10 predicted proteins | sample MGYA00240993_ERZ508538 | MGnify/ENA primary metagenome ERZ508538 (study PRJEB26207, sample SAMN05421999) | marine metagenome | isolation source: Monterey Bay, California, USA | place: USA:Monterey Bay...
GCCTTTTCTATGTTTATTTTACTGGGCTTTAATTGTTTTTGTACCTTTCTTAAAGCAGAGCTTATTTTTGTAGCACCTGTTATTTTTGCGAATTTTGTTTTTAAGTTTTTTGCAAAAAGTTCAGCCTCTTTAGGAAACAGTTTTGCAATCAAAATTTGTTCTTTTAAGGCTTTAATTTCGTCATTTGTATCAAAGAAAGCACTATTTGCATCTAGTACTGAAACAAACTCGAAAACGGTAGAAAAAGATTTATCAGCTGATTTTCTATACGTTCGCCGAGCATTAGCCTCTTCTTTTGTTAGTTTTTTGAAAGATTTGTAGGTTTCAGCCCAGCTATTAGGTATTTTAGAACTTAAGTCTTCAATTGCTTTTTCATATTTAATAATTTGGTCTTTTATTTGAAGCCTTGCGATTTTATCAGCATCAGATTTCAAATAGTTTAAAGAATTCTTTAGAAGCTTAGTTTCTTTTTTATACCACCTAATCTCACTCTCAATTTTACGTACTTTTCGTAATTTAGGTTTATAGTTGTATGAGTTTATTTTTACTATTTCTGAAGTCAATTTTACATCATTTAAGTAAACTATAGCGTCTTCTGCAGAAACAAATGCACTAGTTAGGTTATTTTTAATTTTTATTGGTAGAAAGCTAAGATCAATTGCCTTTGCATTGTTAATTGCATCAGAAATCTCTTGTTTGTTTTTGTCAATCGTGTTTGTAACATATTCTTCTAAGCAAATTTGTAATTTTGGATTTCTTGGGGGTGGTGAGGTGGCAGACAGAAAACTCATTCTATTTGGAAGATAATTTACCATTTGAGGATAATATCCAACTATTGCTAATGCTATAAGTTGTAAACAAATGAAAGCAACTACACCTTTATAAATTGAAAGTGTCTTAACATTTAATGGTGCCACACCTCGTAAGTAAAATAGTGCAAAGCCAAAGGGCGGGGTGAGAAATGATGTTTGAATGTTTAAGCCAATCATAACACCAAGCCAAACAGCAGTTATGTTAGCCGCTGGATCTGCTAGTAAAATTGGTGCAACAATTGGAACAACAACAACAGCTATTTCTATAAAATCTAGGAAAAAACCCAAAACAAATATAACAGCCATAACGATTATAAACTTTGCCCAAAAACCGCCTGGCATAGAATTAAGAAAATCGCGAACTAAATCTTCACCCCCAAAAGCGCGAAACGCAGCTGTTAGAACAGCAGCACCAAGAAGAATAATAAAAACTAAAGAGGTTGTTTTTGCTGTCTCAAGCATAACTTCATGCATTGTGTTATTTAGCTTTAGAACACGCATACCGCTCCAAATTAATGAAAGTACTAGCATTAGTGATCCAAAAAGACCTATCCATATCCCAGTCTTATCACCGCCTGTAGCTATTATAGCTTTTATATTCATATTAAAATTTGATAAACAATATGCTATTATGATGAGAGATCCAATTGCGAGAATGGCTGGATAATACCTACCTTTTAGCCCTTCAGTTAATCTATACCCAGCCATTATTAATGCACCACCAGCACCAATTGCGCCTGCTTGATTTACAGTTGCGATGCCTGTGATTATCGATCCTAAGACTAAGAATATCAAACCAAGTGGTGGTACCAATGTCAGCAAAACATTAATCCAAAAATTGATATCTAAAGTTCCATCATATCGAACAGCAGGAGCTACTTTGGGTCTGATAAGGGCATAAAAAAGAATAAACAGCATGTATAAACCAACAAGAATTAACCCAGGTACAAGTGCCCCTAAGAACATTTCGCCAGCACTTGTAGAGCCAACACCAAATACGCTTGGCATGGAAATCTCACCAGTTGCTTCTTTAAATAAGGATGTTCTTGCTGATCCTGCTTGATCAGCTGCAGAGCCAAGTTGATCTGCTAAAATTATCAATACTATCGAGGGTGGAATTATTTGCCCTAAAGTGCCTGAAGCAGCAATTGTTCCAGTTGCAAGTGATTGTGAGTAGTTGTTTCTTAACATTGCTGGTAATGAAATTAAGCCCATGGCTACAACTGTCGCCCCTACAATACCAGTGGTAGCTGCAAGTAAAGCACCAACAAAAACTACTGAAATTCCAAGACCACCAGGTACAGGACCAAATAAGTTGGCCATCGTAACCAGCAGATCTTCTGCTATTTTTGACTTTTGCAACATTATGCCCATGAAGATAAAAAGTGGGATAGCAATCAGTGTATCTCTTTCCACTTCCCAATAAACGCCACGGAGATTTGTTACACCTGATGAAATCCACTGAAATGGCCCGCCTTGATGGAAGTAAGTGGATGGATCTCCACTAAAAACGTAACCACTAACACCAGCTAAAATTATGGTGATTATAGCTGATCCAGGGAGCGCAAAGGCTACAGGAAACCCAGAGCCTAAAGCTGTTGCCATGGTTATCACAAGGATAGCTAGAAAAAAGAGTTCCATAAAGATTCCTTAATGCGAAATAGGTTTTATTTTTCGTTTTTCAGGCTCGCCTCTAAGATCAGCCACAGCTTCAAAAAGATAACTTACAAATTGGATTTGCATCGTTATGGCGAAAATTAATAAAAATGCAGCCATTTGATATTTTATATACATACCGGCGGTGCCATTTTGTGAAACTTCAAAGTTCATAACTGGAGAATTTACAATTGCTTGTTTTGACCAAAGACAGATTACAAAAATAGTAATAGATGTTGTCATACCCAAAAGTATTACACCATAAGCATTGACTTTACCTTTTGTTCTTTCTTTAAAAGTTGAATAAAGAACGTCTACTCTTACATGGCCATCGTCAAACAAGGTATATGCTGATGCAAAAAGAAAAAGTGCAGCATACCAATATCTTACCAAATCGCCCATTAATGTTTGCTCGTAAGAAAAGACAAATCTAGAAATAACAATTAATAGCTCCGCGCCAACAATCATTAAGGCAAGCCATAAAAACCCTAAAGTCCGAGAAAAAATTGCTATTAAAAAACCCAATGCTATCAGGGGAAGGTGTATTTTGGGTCCAATAAACCCTGATCTTAACAACGCAGAAGCTGTGCTGTCGTTGAAAAGAGCCGTTAAAAGCCCTTCCACTCGGAGCCATGCGATAGACGCGTCTATTAGACCGATAAGTAAAACAGAGAAAAAACAACCTCTAATAATATAGGCATTAATTGCTGTTATTTTTTTTGCGTCTTTACGAAGAGTTATGTTTGATGTTTTGATAGACCAAAGCACAGCTAAAAAAAACAACACCGCATAAACAAGTGGCTGTAATAAGTTTGTTAGGCTTGGAGTTTTTAAGAAATCGATTGTACCAGGGTAATTAAAACCTATTGTCAAAACATTATTTATTAGAAACGCAAGTAAAAAACCTAAACTGCACCAGCCTAATGACCTAATTAAGATAGCGGGTCTAGGAGCAATCTCAGGCTGGAGAGTTTTTGATGACAAGTTCATTTGATGTAGGGTCCGTTTAATAATAAAAGTTTTATTAAATTATAGGGCCAGCCAATCAGGCTGCCCCTATATATATTCTTGTGATGATTAAGTTAAACCGAGAACTCGGTTGCGTTGTTGAGAGAACTCAATCTCAGCAATGGCTCTGAAACCACCAATGTCTCTTAATGCAGACATGTAAGAGTCATTAACTCGTGCAGCCATTTCAGAATGCTGTCGCGTTTCTTCAAAAACCTCTGCTGAAGCTTCTCCAAATGCATCCCAAACGTCATCATTATAAGAACGAAGTTGAGTTCCGTGCTCATCTACCAGCTTTTGTAGATAGGTTCCGTTATTTGCCATGGCCTCTTCAGGCTGAGCAGCATTTTCTTCCATGCATGCTGCTGTTATGACTGCCTTCTCATGATCTGTGCAGTTGTTCCAGAAATCTAAATTCATTCCAAAACCAAGTCCACCACCAGGCTCATGCATTCCTCCGGTGTAATAATATTTGGCAGCTTCATAAAATTTCATAAAGTAATCATTATAAGGGCCTACCCACTCGGTTGCATCCACCGCACCTGAAACAAGGTTTTCATAAATTTGACCACCTGGAAGGGATACTGTAGACACACCAAGTTTTGACATTACAGTTCCGCCTAAACCAGGAATACGCATTTTTAAGCCCTGGAGGTCATCAGGTGAATTAATTTCTTTATTAAACCATCCACCACATTGTGCACCTGTTCCACCACATGAAAGAGCTTTTAGGTTAAATCCTGCTGCAAGCTCATCCCATAACTCTTGGCCACCAGCAAATTTTATCCATGCATTCCATTCAGGTGTAGTCATTCCAAATGGTACTGAGGTGAAATAATTATATGCTGGGTGCTTGCCTCCCCAATAGTATTCAGCAGCAATGTAAGCATCTGAATTTCCAGCTGCAACTTCATCGAAGCTATCAAATGCGCCCACTTTTTCACCGGCTGCAAAATATTCTGTTTTCAAGGCACCACCTGAAATAGCATCTATTCTAGCACATAAACGTTGAGCAGATGTTCCAAGCCCTGGAAAGTCACGAGGCCAGGTTGATACTACAGTGATTGTTTTTACGCCTTGTGCGATTGATGGTGAAGCTAGAGCAGCTCCGGTACCTACAACGGCGGCGCCTGTTAAAAATTTACGTCGTTCCATTCCCTATTATCCTCCCTATGGATTTGAGTAATTAGATGCCGCTCATTTGCGACAATTTTTTTAAGTGTGGCTTTTGCGTTTTGAGAAATTTAAAACTTGGCCACGTTATTATAGCTTATAAAGATTCATATATATGAATCTTTATAAGCAAAACCATAGACTAAGAACTTTCTGTGTAAAGAAAAAGGTTGGGCTTTTCTTACTTAACAGTATAATAATTTTCTGTCTGAATTTGATTGTTTAACTTTAAGGTTAATTTTTATGCATATTTTGGTGTTACAGCATGCTGAAGATGAGCATCCAGGCTCCTTCAGGAAATTTTTAAAAGAAGATGGACATACGTGGGATGCTATAGAGCTCGATCGTGACGAAAAACTACCACTTATTGATTCCTATGACGCGCTTTGGGTTATGGGTGGTCCGATGGATGTTTGGGAAGAAGAAAAATACCCATGGTTAAGAACTGAAAAAGAATTTATTAGAATGGCCGTAGCAGAGAAAGGTTTGCCATATTTTGGAGTATGTTTAGGCCATCAACTTTTGGCTGACGCTTTAGGAGGAAAAGTCGAAAAATCTAAATGCCCTGAGATTGGAATTTTAGACGTTCACCAAACGCCAGATGGGCAGGCAGGTGTTTTTCTAGACGGGTTACCGGATACTTTTGCTACCCTTCAATGGCATTCAGCAGAGGTGACAGCAATCCCTGATGGAACTCAGGTTTTAGCAACCACACAAGATTGTACTGTTCAAGCGATGAGATGGCAAACCCGCGCGCATACTGTACAGTTTCATTTAGAAATTGAAGAGGACACTGTGCAAAGTTGGGCTAGGATACCGGAGTATTTAGAGGCTTTAGAGAAGGCACTTGGCAAAAATGGTGTTTTTGAATTGCAAAAGGATGCCAAATTAAATCAATCAAAATTTGAGAACATGGCTGAGCGAGCCTACATAAACTGGATGCAAACCATTGCAAAGCCATCGATCTAGGAACTCTTAAATTCCTTTAATCTTTTTATAGCCGCGGGGTTTTTTTCAAAGACAGCTAATTCAGCATCCTTTTTTATATTCGAGGCACCCTTTGCTTGAAAAAGACGCTTTATTGCTAATAAACAAACACCATCATCATTTTCAGCTATTTGGCATAGTTTGTTTATTTGGGAATTGAAATCTTCCTTTTTATATATGTAATCAATTAGGTTAGTTTCCATCGCTTTTTTTGCAGATAGTTTTTGCCCACCTAGAAAGATTAGTTTTGTGGTAGATAGGCCTGCAATCTCGATCATCCTCTCTATGTCGTTTGGCTGAGGTAGTAAATTATTTTTTAATACTGGATAAAAGAAATTTGCTTCAGGTGTGGATATTCTGAGATCACAAGCCAAAACCATTCCAAAAGCACCACCTGCCAGTGTGCCATTTAAAGCCGCCAGTGTGAGACAAGGAATGTTAACGATTTTTTCTGACAAAGCTTTCCATTGAGGTGTGGTAGTTATTTCATTATTATTCCTAATGTAAGAAAGATCAGCACCAGCCGAAAACACCTTACCAGCGCCTGTAAAAATTATTGACCTTAGGCTATTTTCTTTTTTTGCGGCATCCATTATTGAGTTTAATTGTTCCAGCATTTCTATATTTATAGCATTGGCCTTGTTTGGGCGGTTTAGGGTTACAGTCCACCTAAACTGATTTTTTGCTATTTTGATCATATTACGCCAATAATTTTTCTAATACCTTCTTCTCTTAGCGAAACGACCTTACCAAGATATTTGTCAGAATCTTTACCACACATCCAAACTAAACATTTTGCAACCCATTCAGAAGGAATATGATCCCCCCAATCCATTTTTGAGACAGGATTTATGCCACTTTTTTTTATTTGCTTTTGCATGTCAGTGGCAACTGTGCCGGGTGAAAGAACCAAAGCTCTGATGGACTTATCACGCAGCTCTAAATCAAGGCAGGCATTCAAGTGATGCACAGCGGCTTTTGATGTGCAGTAATGAGACCAACCATCAAGTGGAGATGTAGCCGCACCAGATCCCACTGTAATTATTGTTCCACCATTTTTCATATATGGAAGAACTGACTTTATTCCGTACCAAACACCTTTAACATTTATATCAATAATTTCGTCAAAATCAGATATTGCCATGTCAAAAATACTTTTAATTGGTTCTATAGCACCTGCATTTCCAATTAAAATATCTATAGATTTAAATTTTTTTATAGTTAAATCTATTGCTGTTTTTACTTGCTCTGCATTGCTTACATCGCATTGAATGGCGATCGATTTTTTAAAACCTGCATTTATTTCTGCCGAAATTTTTTCTATTTTATCTTTTGATCTTGCCAGTAATATAACATTTGCATCTAACTCAGCAAACATCCGTGCGGCTGCCTCCCCAATTCCTTGAGAGGCACCGGTTATAACTACTGTTTTATTTTCAAATTTATCCATATTTGGAGATTAAACCACTGACAGTATGGCTACAATGTGAATTTTTATAAAATTATTGATTTGGAAAATAATCTTCACATGAACCTTCGCGGTACACATCTGCAGTACAACAATGTAATCCGCCGCCAAAAGCGTAAGCGTCCCTTAAATCCACTTCTATTACCTCCATTCCCAACTTATCCATCTGTTCAGCTTGATAAACTTCTGACTTTTCTACGCAAACTGTTTTTGGGTCTAAAACTAAAACGTTCATTGAAAGCCAAGTAGACGAATAACAAAGTGGTGGTGGTGAGTTGTGGGCAGGCTGGGCTGCATCAACAATTTCCCAGCCATTTTTATCAAAAATATTTCTCTGGTCTCTTGGAAGCTTTCTCTGTGGATTATTTAAAATAAGACCTGGTCGCAGTGGCGTAAATGTCGCATCGATATGGATAGGATAAGGATCACCAGGAAAATTAACAGAATGAACGCGATGATTTGGAAAGTGTCTCCTTAACCACTCTATGCCCTTTTCGTTTGTTGTGAAGCCGTGTTGTACTACTAAGTCTTTTCCAAATCGTAAAACATCAGCAGCATCAAATAGTGGTTCTACTTCAGTTGTTACAAAAAATTTATCTGCTGCCCATTCAAGTCTTTTATCAACCCCTATTTTTTCTGAGAGATAATCTGGCCTGTAGTCAGCGTCTGTCAATCTTGGTTTTGGAGCAGCCTCGTGGCGAAAGTTAGGATCTTCGTCCCAGTATTTTTGCATTAAAGGTCTATAACATAAATATTCAAACCAGCGGCACCTATAGCTCATTGTTGCTTCAAGTATTTCTGATCCAACTGTCAAAAGAACATCCCGTGGTGGCATGCAACCAAACTGACTATCAGTCTTAAAGTCTGGTGTAATTGCAGGTTGTGAAAAATCCAGTGGTGTTGGACGATCAACTTTTATACCTCTAGAAATCAACTTATTGGCAAAATTGTCTAGAAGTTCATTTGCTCGATCTATACTTTCTTTGGGTCTTCGCCCCCATTGACCGCGCATGTCACTATCTTCAGGAACCTTAGCATCTAATGCCGGCTCAGCTGGGGGTATATGACAGTCATCAGCACGACCAACAATTACGTGTTTTAAATTATCCCATTCGTTCCAACTGCTTACAACTGTTTTATTATTTTTCATGTCATTAAGCTTTCATATTAATCAGTCATTTGACGAGAAGCTGAAATTTACAATAATTGCAAGTTCTTTTCTTGACGGCGCTAACTTTTAAAAACATCATGTTATTAATTTTTTTAAGGCATAAAATGATTAGTATTTTTAAAATTATTTTACTATCCTGCTGTCTTTTAATATTTGAATTTTGTATAATTCAAAAAATGGAAAGATATAATTTGTGAATAATAATTTAGAGCTTATTGCTAAGACTCTTTTAGAGATGTCAAAAAAAGCAGGTGCTGATTTAGCTGAAACACTTATTTTAGAACAGGAATCAATAAGTGTTGATACACAGAATGGTTCAATCGAAACACTTGAACGATCTGAGGGCATTGAAGTTGGTTTAAGAGTAAGTGTAAATAATAGACAAGCTTGCATTTCTTCGTCGGATGTTCGAAAGCAGACAATTGAAAAAATGGTTGAGCGTTCTGTAGCAATGGCTAGAGAAGCTCCTCGAGATAATGATATTTTGTCAGCTAAACCAGATCAAATTGCAAAAGACTGGGATTTGAAGTCTTTAGATTTAATTGATGAGAAGGCAATGAGTAGCCCAGAGAGACTTAAAAATTGGGCTATTGAAGCCGAGGATAAGGCACAATCTGTTAAAGGAGTAACGCAAGTACAGTCATCAAGTGCAAGCACGGGGGTAATAAAATCTTATTTAGCTACGTCAAATGGTTTTGAAGGAGGGTATGTTCGCAGTAGCACAAATATTTCGTGTGTATCAATTGCTGGAAATGGACAGGATATGGAGCGGGATTATGCGTACGAAGGCCGGGTGCATGCTTCAGATTTACCTTCCGCGTCTTCTATTGGCTTGTTATCTGGTCAGAGAGCTATAGAAAGAATTGGGTCAAAAAAGCCACCTACAGGTAATTATCCAGTTTTATATGATGAAAGAGTTTCAAGTTCCCTGATCAGCCATTTTTTGAATTCAATTAATGGATCCTCGATTGTTAGAGGCTCAAGTTGGTTAAGAAGCTCAATGGGTTTGGATATATTTCCTAAAAACATATCGATTTTAGAAAACCCACATAAAATAAGATCTTATAACTCAAGACCTTTTGATGCAGAAGGAATAAAAACATACGCAAAAAAAATTGTTTCAGAAGGTGTGTTAAGAACATGGTTGCTAGATTTGACAAGTGGAAAAAAACTAGATTTGTCTACTACAGCGAACGCAGTTAGATCGATATCATCGCCACCTGCACCTGGGATTACAAATATTACTCTTTCAAATGGACAAAAAAGCAAATTGGATTTGATGAAAGATATGGACACAGGTTTGTTGGTTACATCAATGATTGGCTTAACTATTAATCCAATTACTGGAGATTATTCTAGAGGTGTATCTGGGTTTTGGGTTGAAAATGGAGAAATTCAATATCCGGTGAATGAATGCACTATCGCTGGTAATTTAAAAGATATATTTAAAACTATTATGCCTGCTAATGATTCAAAAGATCATTTAAGTATTTCAGTCCCCTCTTTGTTAGTTGAGGGTTTAAAAATTGCTGGAAAATAATCTAAATCTATTACGTGAGGCCGCTGATGCTGCTGGGCAAATAGCGAGGACATTTTTTAAAAAAAACCCGAAAGTTTGGTACAAAGATGCTGATCAGAGTCCTGTTACAGAAGCAGATATAACAATAAATGAGATGTTAATTAACAAACTGAAGTCCGCACGTCCAGAGTATGGATGGCTATCAGAGGAAACAGAGGATGATGAGAAAAGACTGTTAAAAGATTACGTATTTATAGTTGATCCAATAGATGGAACAAGGTCATTTATTGATGGGCATGAAAACTACGCATGTGCTCTTGGCATTGCTTATAAAGGAAAAATGCAAACGGCGGTAGTTCAGATGCCAAGTTTAAATAAAACATTTTGGTCAAATATTGGACAAGGTGCCTATGAAAACGGAAATAAAATTTCAGCAAGTACTAAAAAAGATATAAATTCATCTACATTATTGACAGCCAAACCAAATCTAGATCCAAAGTTTTGGCCAGGTGGGGTTCCTCCAGGAAAACAGGTATTTCGAAGCTCTCTAGCGTATCGTTTATGTCTTACAGCCAATGGATCTTTTGACGCAATGGTGACATTGAGGGATTGCTGGGAGTGGGATATTGCAGCAGGTGATTTAATTGTAAGAGAGGCTGGTGGTCAAGCAACAGATAGGTTTGGTAAGAATCTGTGCTTTAATAATCCAACTCCAAAAAGACCAGGAGTTTTGGCGGGATCTAACTCAATACACGCGAACTTGTTAAAAAGACTATAAAGTGATTTACTATTTTTTCTGGTATCAGTAATTGTAACTTGTAATTGCTGCTTTTTGAATGAAAAAAATGAACACAACTCTTATTGATATATATAATAATAAAGTATCAAAAAATTTGATTAGCCATGATGAAAACCAAACAAGGGCAATCTTTTTTCTAGAAAAATTGAATAAAGAACTTTCAACAAGTAACGCTCGTTTTTTTTCAAGAATAAAGAAGAAAAATCTATTAAAAGGTTTTTATTTTTGGGGAGGTGTTGGGCGAGGAAAGTCGATGATCATGGACTTATTTTATGAGAATTCACTTATAAAAAAGAAGCGGCGTGTTCATTTTCATGCTTTTATGCAAGAGGTCCATGAACAAATTCACGTTATAAGACAAACAGGTGTGGAGGACGCAATTGAACCAGTTGCAAGAAATATTTCCAAAAATGTGAAATTACTGTGTTTTGATGAGCTGCAAATAACAGATATAACGGACGCGATGATTGTAGGTAGATTGATAAAGCTATTAACAAAAAGTGGTGTAGTAATAGTCTCTACATCTAATCGACATCCAGATGATTTATATAAAGATGGTTTAAATAGGAACTTATTTCTACCATTTATATCTTTTTTAAAAGAAAATATGATTATCTACGAGTTCTCAGGCAGTTTTGACTATAGACAGCTAAGTTTAAGTGAGCAGAAAAGATTTTTTACACCGATTAGTTCTAAAAATAAATCTGAAATTCAAGCTATTTGGAATAGATTAACAGGTGGCGTATCAACAGAATTGAAATTAATTGTAAAATCAAGAGAAATTATAATACCAGATTTTTGTAATGGTGTTGGGAGGGCTGATTTTAATGACTTCTGTGACAGGCCACTGGGTCCTTTAGATTTTCTTCATATAGCAAAATCTGTTAGGGTACTTATTCTTGAAAATATACCAAAATTAAGTAGGGAAAAAAACAATCAAGCAAAACGGTTTGTAATATTAATAGATGCTCTTTATGAGGAAAAAGTTATTTTAATCGCATCGGCTGAAACAAGTCCAGAAAAACTGTATGAAATGGGAACGGGTTCTTTTGAGTTTGAAAGAACAGCATCAAGAATTAAAGAAATGCAATCAGAGAGCTGGGCGTCTTAATTCGCTTGCATTCAGTTAATTTTTAAATTGACAGTACATTTTTGAACGCTCTTCGATTTTTCATCATTAATAGATAGCTGTTTAATTTTTCTTCGGTGTGTGAAAACTCTATCTTTTTTGCCCACCTTAAAAGCGTTGTTAATAATATGTCAGGAATTGTGATTTTTTCACCCATCAGAAATGGACCATTCATTTTTTTAGCAATATTTTGGCAGTTTCTCGCAAATTCCCATTTTAAAGATTCATTAATGTTTGAGATCCGTTTTTCTTCAGGTAAAATAAATGAATGTCTTGCCGCCATCCATAATACTCCATCAATTTCGTCATTTATTGAAAAAGTAAAACTATCTTGCAATGCACGTTTTTTAGTACCCGCTTTAAATGTAAGTTTTTCATGCTTGTCTGCAAGATATGTTAAAATCGCCATGCTATCTGATATATTTGTCGTATTATCAATAAGTAGAGGAATTTTCCCCGATGGATTTATTTTTATTAATTCCTCAGAATGGGGTTTCATTGGTATACTAGTATACGGAAGCCCAATTTCTTCTAACATCCAATAAACTCGAAATGCTCGGCTTTTTGTTCCACCTATAACTTTATACATTTTTCACCTTATTTTACTGTCATCATACAAATTCTTATTAAAGCACGCTCAATTAAAGCATTTTTTGGTTCTAATTTTGAAGATCTTAGTCTTAAGTCTGTTTCTAATAGGATTTGAATAGCACGTTCAATTCGTCTAAGGCCCCATTTTCTTGAATCTGTCATCAATTTGTTGCGTTTAGTTCCAAAAACGGGAGGCCAGATTTTTGATAGTGAGATTTCCATATTAGCAGGATTACTTGCCAAAGTGTGTAAATTACGGAAATGCTTAATTGTGCTTATGCAAATTGAGGTAGGGTTTTCACCTTTGGCTATTAGTTTTTTAAGTTTAGATCCGAGTTGACGTGTGTTACCTGAGCAAATTTCATCTATAATTTCATTTAGTTCAATATCTAGAGAATAGCCTGTACATTCTAAGATGTCATCAGCAGAGACAGGAGAGCTGTCTTGCATTTTGTATAGACTTATTTTTTCAAGAACCATTTCAAAATCAGCAAGTCCCATTGATTGCCCCAACTGAATTAA
>ENA-ORDR01001132-ORDR01001132.1-marine-metagenome-genome-assembly--contig:-NODE-1132-length-12829-cov-3.734003_pt1 | contig 12829 bp, 10 predicted proteins | sample MGYA00240993_ERZ508538 | MGnify/ENA primary metagenome ERZ508538 (study PRJEB26207, sample SAMN05421999) | marine metagenome | isolation source: Monterey Bay, California, USA | place: USA:Monterey Bay...
ATTTTTGAAAAAGTTGGTGTAAATTTTTCAGAAGTGCGTGGAAAGTTTTCAAAAGATATGAGTAAAAAAATCCCAGGTGCCTCTAAAGATCCAAATTTTTGGGCATCAGGAATTTCTATTGTAATGCATATGAAAAATCCCCATGTTCCAGCAATTCATTTTAATACAAGGTTTATCTACACAACACATGGATGGTTTGGTGGTGGTATGGATGTAACACCTTGTATCAAAGACCTTAAAGAAAAAAACTTTCTTCATAATGAATTAAAAAAGATGTGTGATCGACATGATAAAAAATTCTATAAAAAATATAAAAAGTGGTGTGATGAATATTTTTATTTACCTCATAGAAAAGAAACAAGAGGAATTGGTGGTATTTTTTTTGATTACAAAAAAAATGATTGGGAAAAAGACTTTAAATTTGTAACAGATCTTGGGGTTACTTTTCAAATGATATCCAATTCAATAATACAATTGAAACATAAAAAGAAATGGACAGTAAAACAAAAGGAGATACAGTATATTAAAAGAGGTAGATATACTGAGTTTAATTTACTATACGATAGAGGAACAAAATTTGGTTTACAAACAGGTGGTAATGTTGAGGCAATATTAATGTCTTTACCTCCAATAGCAAAATGGAATTAAAATGGATAAAGAACCAATAACAACAGATGGTCTTGAAAGTTTAAAAGAAGAGTTAATTTTTTTAAAAGAAAAAAAAAGACCTCAAATAGTTGCTGCAATATCTGAAGCAAGATCGCATGGAGATCTGAAAGAGAATGCTGAATATCATGCTGCAAAAGAGGAACAATCTCATAACGAAGGAAGGATTACAGAAATAAATGACATTATTGCTAGAGCAAATGTTATCGATGTAACCAAAATGAGTAATGAGGGTAAAGTCATCTTTGGCTCAACTGTAGATTTAGAAAATTTAGATACTGGAGAAAAAATTACCTATAAAATAGTTGGAAAAGATGAGGCTGACCTTCAAAAAAAATTGATATTTTTTCAATCCCCGATTGGTAGAGGTTTAATTGGGAAAAATAAAAATGATTTAGTTGAAATTAAAACTCCTGCAGGTGTAAAAAACTTTGAAATTAAAGATGTAAAGTACGTTTAATTGCTTACTATTTTTTGAACTTCTTTATCTGAAATTTTGAAATCATTACTAGTCCAGACTTCTTCTATTGCTTTTAACTTCTGTCCCAGCTCTCTTCCTTCAGGAACTTGATATTTTTCCATCAAAGTACTAGCTTTAAATGGCATGACAGGCATTTCTTTTTTTTTAAAAATTTCAATCATTTTAATTAACTTATTGTCTACTTTTTTGGATTTAAAAATTTTAAAATAAAGAACATCTAATAATGCCTCTCTACCGTTAAAGTAAAAAACTTTGTTCAAATTTTTTTCTGAAAAAGTTTGGCTAGTATTTTTTTCTAAATTAAACTTATTTAAAAATATAAGTCTTTTTTGATCTTTTTTGGATAAATTAAATTTATAAATAAAGTAATCTACATTATCAGTTCCATCAATAATCATTAAAGATAATAAGAAAATAAAGTCCATTTCAAGAAAGTTTTTTTTTGCAAAAATATTCATTTTATTGAATAGAGAAATATTTTTTATTTGTGGAAAAATAAGATTTATAATCTCTAAACAATCCTTATCCTTGGTTAATTTTAGAAACCCGTCAGATTTTAATAATTTTTGAAATTCATCTATTAGTCTTTCTGAGGAAATACTTGAAACGCCACTTAGGTTTTTTTTAATTGCTTTAATGACTTGTGGATCATGACTATGTTTAGAATAACTAAGAAAAAATCTAACATATCTTAACACCCTTAAATAATCTTCTTTAATTCTTGTTTCTACATTTCCAATAAAATTAATTTCTCCATTTTCTAAATCTTTTTTTCCATCAAATGGGTCAAATAAACTTCCTTCAATATCTGCATAAATAGAATTAATAGTAAAATCTCTTCTAGAAGCATCATCTTTCCAGCTATCAGAAAACTCTACTTTTGCATGTCGTCCATCTGTATCAACGTCTTTTCTTAATGATGTAATTTCAAATTTTATATCATTAATTAACGCTGTAATTGTTCCATGTTCTATTCCACTCTCGTAATATTTTATGTCTTTATTAGTAAGAGCCTCACATACCTCTTTTGGATTTAAATTTACTGCTAAATCTATATCGTCATATCTTTCTTTATTGATAATCTTTCTTACACATCCACCAACATAACGGATTTCACTATTGCTAGAATATGAATGAATTGCTTCAAATATTTTTGAAACCTCTGTTTTTTTTTTAATATTTTTGAAGCCTAAATTTATGTGATTAAGGTTTTGAGATCTAAAAAAAATTTTATCTAATAAGTTATTCATATATGGCTGGCCCACAAGGATTCGAACCTCGGATCTCTGTACCAAAAACAGATGTGATACCACTTCACCATGGGCCAATATTAGTTGCATATATCACAAAAAAAAAAAATTATATAGTTTTTGATTCAATACACCAGTGGCTATTAAATTTTCGTTTATATTGACTACAGGCTTTTTTGCAGGCCTTTTTGGAATGAAAATAAGCCACTATTGAGGATCCTGATCCAGACATTCTAACAAATAGAGCATTAGATAAACCACTAAGGTAGGATTTAATTCTTTTAAGTTCTGGATATTTATTTAATGCAACTTTTTCAAGATCATTATCTAAACTTTTTAAATATTTTGCTTCAAATAACTTCTGTTTAGGAAGGTTAAATTGAGGCTTGGAAAATGAATTAACTTTTGAATAAATATATTTTGTAGAACATCCAAAGTTAGGTTTTGTAACTAATATATGAAATTTAATTTTATTTTTATATTTTTTAATATCTCCATTAGATAAAAGAATAGCAGATGATGGCTTTATACCTAAGATAACATCTGATCCTATTTCATTACTTATTTTTTTTAACTCATTTTTTTTTATTTTAATTATTTTTTTTTCGATAAAAAAATTTAACAAGCTGGCAGCATTCATGGAACCACCTCCCATTCCTGCTTTTTGAGGTATATTTTTTATAACTTTAATTTCAAATTTTTTATTATTTAAAAGTTTTTTGTTATCTAAAATTTTTAACAATTTTGAGATAGTGTTAATTTTACTAATATTTTTAGAAAACTTTCCAAAAAAATTAATTTTATGCTGTTTTGTGTTGCTTTCTTTTAGTGTGATTGAGTCATGCAAATCAATAAAAGAAATTAAACTTTCGATATTATGAAGCTTTGATTTTTTTCCAGTAACGTTTAGAGCTAAATTTATCTTTGCATAAGACTTTATCTTAAAACTATTCATAATTTAGGAATTTTTTAATCCCTCTATTAATTTATTTTTAATAGTTTCTTTCATAGTATCTTCTGTTTCATCTAAATTTAAAACAGCTTGCCAAAAATATCTTGCTTGAATTTTTCTATCCATCTGCCAAAGAATATCACCATAATGATCGTTAACTGTTGGATCCTGAGGCATTAATTCAACTGCTCTTTTAAGAAAATTTTCTGCCTTCTCATATTCGTCAACCAAGTAATATGCCCAACCAATTGAATCAATAATATACGGATCGTTACTTCTCGCAGCATAAGCTTTTTCAAGCATTTTAAGAGCAGTATCAATTTTATGTTCTCTTTCCAGCCATGAATAAGCTAAATAATTTAAAACATAAGCATCATCTGGGTTGGCTTCTAGAGATTTTAATAAATCTTTATCTGCTTTTATATAATCTCCAGATCTTTCATAACTTCCTCCACGCCTATATAATATTTCAGCGTATAAATTAGAATTAACGTCCATTTTTAAAAGTATTTGATCGTAAAAACTTATCGCTTCAATATATCTTTTTGCATTTTTATGCATATTTGCAATATCAAATAAAAATTTTTTATTTGGGTTTTTAATTTCTTTAAATTTTTCATTGATAAAATTTAGAGATGTTTCTTGATCAGACTTTTTTAAAATAATTTGAGACTCTTTTTTTAACTTAAACCAATAATAAAATTCATGCTTTTTATCAAATACTTCGAGAGTTTTTAATGTATTCGAATAATCATCATTCAAATAATAATTTTCAGCTAATAGAGACAAATTGAAAATAAATTTAGGATTTAAATAGTTTGCTATGTTTAAGTAAAAATTTGATTTTTCATAATCATTCTGAGAGGAATAGAGATTTGCTATTAGAAAAAATAGCTCACTAACAATGTCATTCGAATTAGTGCATGAGAAAATTTCTTGAAAATTATCTAAGTTTTTATCTTCTATCCATTTTTTACCTTGAGAAATTAATACTGATGAATTTAAATAATCAAAATTATTAGTAACTTTTTTTGCCTTATCGTAATTATCATTCTCAATTAAATAATTAATCAAAAAAAATACATATCTTGAATAATCAGCATCGTTTTGTGAATTAATTAATGTATTAAAATATCTCTCAGTATCTTTATCACTTAAATAACATCGTTGAAAAACTTCGTTAATAAATGAAAAATTTCCAAACGTATTTTTTTGCTTAATTAGTTTTTTTTCTTCAAAAACTGATAAATATTGCTTGAAAGTTTCTGCAATGATTAATGAAAGTCTATCATTGTTAATAAATTCATATGATCTATCGATATAAACTTTACTTTTTTTAAAGTTTTTTTTCTTTAAACTATCAACTGCCAGTAACAGATTAGCCTGAAAAAAGTCAGAGTTGTTTTTTGTTGAGCTCTGTTTAACTTGATTAATTGCTTTCTTAACTTTGCCATCAAGCACTAAAGAAAATACATACCTCTCAAGATAGGCATCATGCTGTTTTATTAATATTTTTGATGAATTAAAAAATTTTAAAGCTTCCGTATTATCTAGATTTTCATAAGCTACAATTCCTGAAAAATAATTAGACAAATACCTTGCATTAAAATCATTTAAACTGGTATTTTTTGAGTATAATGGACTCTGATAAAGTAATAATATTAAAAATAATTTAAAAAACTTTACCAACATTTGGCTATTCTATGTCTAAAAAAGTAATAAATCAAAAAACGAATTTTGACTCTGAGTTTTTAAACTCTACTGGATCTGACTTTATTTTTGATGAAAACCCAATCAATAGACTAAAAAATACTAGTAATGATTTAAAAAAAGATCTGAGTATTCAAAAAATAGATAAAGTTAAAGAGCTTACGGATCTTAAAGAGCAAATAAACTCAATTAGTGATTGTAACTTAAAAAATAATTCAAAAAAGATGATTTTAGGAGATGGAAATATTAATAGCCCAATAATGATAATTGGTGAAGCCCCAGGGGCTGAAGAAGATAACTCCGGATTAACTTTTATGGGTGAGGTAGGAGATCTTTTAAAAAAAATGCTAATTGCAATAAGCATCGAAAAACAAAATATTTATACAACATATGCTGTAAACTTTAGACCTCCTGAAGATCGAAAACCAAACTCTACAGAAATTAAAAGATATTCTCAATTTTTACAAAGACATATTTCAATAATAAATCCTAAAATAATAATTCTTATGGGTAGTACTGCTATGGAATCTTTAACAGGTTTAAATAGTAAAATTTCTATTGAGAGAGGAAAATGGAAAGAAATAATTGTAAAGAATACAAGTTACAACGTTATCATAACTTTTAACCCCTCTTATCTTTTAAGAGCTCCTGAAAATAAAAAACATTCATGGGATGACTTAAAAAAGATTAAACAAAAAATCTTAGATCTAAAACTATCCATTTAATGAAAATCTTAGCAGGTGTTGATGAGGTTGGTAGAGGAAGCTTAATTGGACCTGTTTACGCTGCAGCTGTCATATTAAATAATTCTATTGATAAAAAATTATTAAAAGATTCAAAAACTCTAACAAAAGACAAAAGAAAAGAGCTTGAAAAATATATTAAAAAAAATTCTATATGGGCTATAGGTCAGGCGTCGACTAAAGAAATTGAAAAAATTAATATATTACATGCAAGTTTACTTGCTATGAAAAGAGCTATTCTTAAATTAAAAACAAAACCTTCACTTGTTTTAATTGATGGCAACAAACTACCTGATCTTAAAAACTACGAATTAAAATATATAATTAAAGGCGATCAAAAAATTCCAAGCATTTCTGCGGCATCAATTATTGCAAAAGTCAGTAGAGATAAATTTATTACAAAACTTTCAAAAGAATTTAATAATTATGGGTGGGATACAAACTCTGGTTATGGAACCAAAGAACATTTAAAAGCAATTAAGCAATTTGGTATTACCAAATATCACCGTAAAACATTTTCACCTATTAGTGATCTTCTGTAAATCCTAATAATAACAACACAAGATCTGGTTGTTTAAGAAATAATAAACACAAATTGAATCCATTTAATTCAATCACAGGTTGACCGTGGAATCCGTTTGGAGTCTAATTGTTTTATAGAAAATGGAAAACAATTTTAAAAATAAGATTATTAATGGTGACAGTCTCGAGGAATTAAAAAAAATTCCAAGCGAAACCTTTGATCTTGTTTTTGCTGATCCACCATACAATTTACAATTAAAAAATTCCCTTACAAGACCAGACAGAAGTAAAGTCAGTGCTGTTAATGATAAATGGGATCAGTTTGAAAGCTTTAAAAAATATGATGACTTTACAGTTGCTTGGCTTTCTGAATGTAGAAGAATATTAAAAAAAGATGGAGCTATCTGGGTCATAGGAAGTTATCATAATATTTTTAGAGTAGGCACTGCAATACAAAATTTGGGTTTTTGGATTTTAAATGATGTTATCTGGAATAAGAATAACCCAATGCCTAATTTCAGAGGAACAAGATTTACGAACGCTCATGAAACTTTAATTTGGGCTTCTAAAAGTGAAAAGTCAAAATATACTTTTAACTATCAATCTTTGAAATGTTTAAATGATGACCTTCAAATGAGATCTGATTGGAATTTACCTATTTGTAATGGAGCGGAGCGACTTAAGAAAAATGGTAAAAAAGTTCACTCTACTCAAAAACCAGAATCTTTATTACATAGAGTTTTATTGGCATCATCAAATAAGGACGATTTAATTCTAGATCCATTCTTAGGATCTGGAACTACCGCAACAGTTGCAAAAAAATTAGGTAGAAAATATTACGGTATAGAAAAAGAGAAGACTTATTTTAAAGCAGCAGAAGAAAGGTTAAAAAATACAAAACCTTTAGAAGATAATTTCTTAGACACTCTAAAAAATAATAGATCCAAACCTAGAATACCTTTTGGATCATTGGTAGAGCTTGGAATAATAAAGCCCGGAACAAGTATCTTTGATCAAAAGAAAAAAATAGTTGCTAAGATTATGGCAGATGGAAGTATCAAGCATAATCAGGCTGAAGGATCAATTCATAAAGTTGCAGCAACAATACTTGGTTCTGAAAGCTGTAATGGATGGACTTATTGGCATTGCACAGTGAATGGCGTTTCTGTTCCAATTGATAATTTGAGACAAAGATTAATTTCTAAAAATTAGTCTTTATAAATTTTACCAAGATAGCTATTAATAAATTTTTCATTTTTAACTAACTTTTGTATTATCAAGTTTCTAATCCAAATTATTAATGGGTTGGATAAATGAAAAGCAAAGTAATTAAGTTTTGATTTCATATCAATCATCCTTACCCTTTTAACTCTTTCAGAGTTAAATTGAGTTTTTTCATTTTCTAAATTTTTATAAAGTTCATGAGCGACTTCTATTGATTGAGAGGCACCTTGAGCAAAAGTTGGAGGTAAAGCAAAAAAAGCATCCCCAATGATAAAAGTATTTTTATTTTTTGGTTCTTGCACATCAGAACTCACAAATATTGGAAAACATTTAATGCTTCTTAGATTGTTAATTGTTTCAGGAGCTACTTGCTTTGATATTTCAGATATAATAGATGCAGTAAAATCTTTGTTCTTAAATAAAGAATAGTCGGATAACTCTTTAGTACTAAGCTTTTTTCTAAGAATGCTAATAAAATTAAACTCTTCTTTGCTATTAACTGGATAAAGAACTGAGTGTAAGTTAGATCCTAAAAATAAAGATATATTCTCTGGGTTAATACCCTTAAGGGCATCCTGGTCTATTGTTGCTCTTAAGGCAATAGAGTTAAAGTACTTTGGTTTAATTTCTTTATTGGCAATTAATGATTTTGTTTTTGAAAAAGTTCCATCGGAGATAATTAAGTAATCACATTTAACAGATGAACCATCCTCAAAAGAAACTTCATTATTTTCAGCTTCTTTATTAATTTTTATAACTTTTTTATTATAATGAATAATATTTTCATGAAGCCCATCTTTTAAGAAATTAATTAAAGTAGAGCGCTGTAAGGTAGTATATTTTGTATCAGTGCTGTTAAACATGGATATATCTAAATCACATATTTTCTTATTATTTTTTAAAGAATAGAAATCTAGTTTATTGGGGTGAAATTTATCTTCTATCCTGATTTTTTGAAAATTTATTTGATTTAATAGTTTGATGCTATTAACTGAAAGTTGAATTCCATATCCTTTTTCCAAATTAACAGAACCATTTTTCTCATAAATTGTGACTTGATAATTAGAGTTTTGACTTAAAAGATTTGCAATATATAGACCTGAAATACCGGCTCCTATTATTGCTATATTTTTCATTAAATCTTTTTTAAATAATTAAAAATTTTTTTAGTAAATGTGGGCAAAGTATAATCTTCAAGCTTAGAGCTATCAATCCAAGAAGAGTTAGAAATTTCACCCTTTAACTTGGAAAACTTGATTATTACATTCATATTCATATTTGATATCTTGAAATTTAAAGCTTTTGCTAAATTATCAGGTTTGGATATTTGCTTCATGGGAAATATTTGTAAATTCTTTAAAAAATTAAATTTAGTATTTTTTATCAGTAAAAATTTATTATTCTTTTTATAAACTTCTAACAAATAAAATTTATCAATCTTTCTTTTTCTTTCTTTTATTATTTCAAAATCTTTTTTTTTAAAAGACTTACAATTTTTAATTAAAGGACATTGGTGACATAAGGGATTTTTAGGTCGACAAATCAATGCGCCTAGCTCCATTAGTGCTTGCGCATAATCACTTGCTCTAGTTGAATTACCTAATATTTTTTTACTCTTAACAAGATTATCTTTTGTAATTTCATTGGGTAATTTTAAATTTAATAATCTTTTAATTACTCTTTCAATATTTCCATCTAAGGGAATAAATGGCTTGTTAAAGGCAATTGCCATTATTGCATTAGAAGTGTAGTCACCTATTCCAGGTAATAATTTTAATTCGTCAATCGTGCTTGGTAACCTTCTATTAAAATTTTTTTCTAATATTTGTGCAGTCTTTTTTAAGTTTTTTACTCTTGAATAATAACCAAGGCCCTCCCAATACTTTAAAAGCTTATGTTCTTTAATTTTTGATAGAGATTTAATATCTGGAATATCTTTTATAAAATTATTGAAATATGGAATTACAGTTGCAACCTGCGTTTGCTGCAACATAAATTCACTTACTAACGTGTAATATTCTCGCTTAACTTGTGATAGCTTTTTTCTCCATGGGAGTGATCTTTTATTATTATCGTACCAATAAAGAATTTTTTTTGTTAGTATGGATTTGGTCATATGCAATTTAAAAATAATACTAAGCAGAGGTTTAAAACTATTCAAGGCTTAAGGTCTTTTAAAGACACTTTGCCAAAAAACATTAAAAAAATAATCAAAAAAAAGGGTCATATATTTTCTGAAACACTTAATAACTGGAAGTACATAGTTGGAGATGATCTTTTTCAGATATGCTATCCCAAATCCTTTAAAAATTCGAATAAATTTGGAGTAAGCACTCTTCAAATAATGGTAAAGAGAGGACATGAAATTGATTTAGAGTATTCAAAAAAAGTAATAATGGATAAAATGAATAGTTTTTTTGGTTATGCCGTTGTTGAGAAATTGAAATTCATAAGCTTTGATGACGCTCAAACAAAGTTCAAAAAATTAGATACTAATGAAAATCATGTGACAAATATTAAATATGCAGATAGGATAAATAGTATTAAGAATGATAAAATTAAAAAATCATTACTTGAATTAACAAAACTATTTAAACAACGATGAAAAAATTAGCCTCAGCATTATTTATAATATTTATAATCTTTTCTGCTAAAGCGTTTGCTGCAGAAAATGAAATGATCAAAAGAATTTCTGAAGGAGAAGAAAGTGCTAAAATAACAATAATTGCTTACGAGTCATTGACTTGTGGTCACTGTGCAAATTTTCATAAAGATGTATATCCTGAACTTAAAAAGGACTTTATTGATAAAGGATTAGTAAAAATTGAATTTAGACATTTTCCATTAGATTTAGCTGCATTTAATGCATCAAAAATTGCACAATGTAATAACGATGGTAATTCAAATATTTTGAATATTTTGTACTCTGGCCAAAAAAAATGGGCTAGAGGAAAAACACCAGAAGAAGCAACAGGTTATTTGAAAAAATTCTTAGAAGGTGAAAATGTGAATGTAAATTTTGAAAAATGCCTGAGTGATAAAGCTATAGAAGATTACGTTTTAAATGATCGAATCGATGGGGTAAAAAAATTTGAAGTTAATGCTACTCCTACGATAATAATTAATGATAAAAAGTTTGATAAAACCCTAAATTATAAGAATTTGAAAAAATATCTGGAAAAACTGATATAAGTTAGTCCATGGAGTTTAAAAAAATCCAATTAAATGGATTTAAATCATTCGCTGAAAAAACAAATTTTCTAATAGAGCATGGCTTAACCGGCATCGTTGGTCCAAACGGTTGTGGAAAATCTAATATCGTAGAATCCTTAAGGTGGGTTATGGGTGAAACCTCAGCTAAGAGTATGCGTGGCTCAGGCATGGAAGATGTCATCTTTAATGGTACATCTAATAAGTCTTCTAAAAATATAGCAGAAGTTTCTATTAGTGTAGACAACGCAAGTCATGATGGTCCAATGCAATATAAAGATTTAGATCATATAGAAGTTAGAAGAAAAATTGAAAAAGACAAAGGTTCGAAATTTTATATAAATGATAAAGAAGTTAGAGCTAGAGATGCTCAAATGTTTTTTGCAGATTTATCTACGGGAGCTCATTCGCCATCAATGATTAGTCAGGGGCGTATTGGAGCCTTAGTAACTGCTAAGCCTACTGACAGACGTGCAATCTTGGAAGAGGCAGCTAATATTTCGGGATTACATGTTAGAAGGCATGAGGCTGAACTTAGATTAAATGCTGCAGAGACAAACTTGAAAAGAGCTGATGAATTAAGAAGGCAACAAGAAAAACAACTGGCGAACCTTCAGAAACAAGCTGAAGAAGCAACGAAATACAAACTTATATCTGAAGAAATTAAAAAAATTGAAGCAGGATTATATTATTTAAAATTATTAGACATTGATAATGAAATTAGAATAGAGAATGAAATCAACAATGAGGCTGAAGGAGAAGTGAGTAACTTCAATCAACAGATTGCTCAATTTGAAAGTTTAATTAAAACTGAAACTGATAAAGTTTCTCCATTAAGAGAAAAAAATATAGAAAACTTATCCAAAATTCAAAGATTGAATTTAGAGCTACAAAATTTAGATGAAGAAAATGTTAGAACTCAAGATGAAATTGAAAATATTAAAAAATCCCTAAAAACTATCGAGGAAGATATAGACAGAGAAAAAGGGATTGTAATTGATGCCAATTCAAATGAAAGAAGGCTTAAAGAGGAGAAAGCAGAATTAATAGAAATAGATTCTAAATATTTTGAAACAGAAAAATTATCAAACGAAGACCTTGAAAAGGCAAAAAAACTATTAAAAGATGAGCAAAAATCTGTTGATGAAATTATTAATATTTTTGCTGATGGAAATATCAATATTGCTATTGGACCAATTCAAAATGTTAAAAATACAATTACCAGAGCAAAAGAATTGATCAATAACAATGAGATTAATCAAGCGCTTACACTACTTGATCGATGTCAGATAGAAATAGATAGTTTTTTAAATAATCTTGAAGATGAGGATAGCAAGAAGAAGCTTACTAATATTAATGAAAAAAATGAAAACATTAAATTATTGCAAGAAAAATATACTGATAGCTTTAGTAAAAATCAGTCAATAAAAAAAGAGTCTGTAAAAAGAAACGAAAGAATTAAAGCCATAGAATCAGAAGTTGAAAGTTGGAAAAACTTACTCTCTAATTCAGAAAAAATGGTTTCTGAGCTAACTGAAAGAAAAAATAAATTACTATCACAGTTAAATGAGCGTGATCAACAACCCAAAGCCCAAGCAGAAAGAAAAGGACAAATTACTGAGGGTCTGAGAATTTCACAAAATGAAAAAATTGAGAATGAAAAAATAATTGAAGAAACAGATAAAAAGATAAACTCTTTAAGACTTGAGTTAAATGACGTTCAAGAAAGATCTATTCAAATAAGAGAAAGAAAAGCAAGCTCAGGAGCAACTGTTGAGGGTTTAAAAAAACGAAAAGATGATTTACTTGAAAGAGTAAGTTCTGAACTTAACCTTAAAGAAAATGATATTTTAGAAAATTCTAATTTAAATGGTGTTGAGAATTTACCAGACTCTGTTGCACAAGAAGAGGCTCTTGATGAGAAAAAAAGAGAAAGAGAAAAATTAGGATCAGTTAATCTTAGAGCAGATGAAGAAACAAACAAATATGAAATTGAAATTAAAAAAATGGAACAAGATAGAGAAGATCTTGTGTCTGCTATTATAAAATTAAAAGAAAGTATTAATGAATT
>ENA-ORDR01001133-ORDR01001133.1-marine-metagenome-genome-assembly--contig:-NODE-1133-length-12828-cov-2.736805_pt1 | contig 12828 bp, 11 predicted proteins | sample MGYA00240993_ERZ508538 | MGnify/ENA primary metagenome ERZ508538 (study PRJEB26207, sample SAMN05421999) | marine metagenome | isolation source: Monterey Bay, California, USA | place: USA:Monterey Bay...
TTTAAAAGAGATGAATTAAACCATACAGGAGCACATAAGATAAACAATTGTATGGGTCAGATCCTTTTAGCAAAAAGAATGGGTAAAAAAAGGATTATTGCAGAAACTGGAGCAGGGCAACATGGCGTAGCAACTGCAACTGTTTGTGCATTATTTGGCTTACCTTGTATAGTTTATATGGGAGAAAAAGATATCAAGCGACAATCACCAAATGTTTTTAGAATGAAGTTATTAGGGGCAGAAATAAGAAGTGTTGCCACTGGATCAAAATCATTAAAAGACGCAATGAATGAAGCTCTTCGTGATTGGGTGACAAATGTAAAAGATACTTTTTATATAATTGGCACGGCTGCTGGTCCACACCCTTACCCTGCAATGGTAAGAGATTTTCAATCAGTGATTGGTGAAGAAGTTAGAGAGCAAATATTAGAAGCAGAAAATAAACTACCCGACTTATTAATGGCATGCATTGGTGGTGGCTCTAATGCTTTAGGTTTATTTCATGAATTTTTAGATGATGAACATGTAGAAATGATTGCAGTTGAAGCAGCTGGGCACGGTTTAGAGTCAGGAGCACATGCTGCTAGTTTAAGCGGTGGTAAACCTGGCATTTTACATGGTAACAAAACATATTTGCTACAATCACAAGATGGTCAAATTGATGAAGCTCATTCTATATCTGCTGGCTTAGATTATCCTGGAATTGGTCCTGAACACTCTTATTTATTTGAGCAAAAAAGAGTTCAATATATGTCAGCTACTGACAAAGAGGCGATTGAAGCCTTTCAATACTGTTGCAATTTGGAGGGCATTATACCAGCACTTGAACCATCTCACGCACTTGCAGTGTTAAAAAAAATAGCAAAACAGTACAGTAAAGATAAAATTGTTGTTATGAATATGTGTGGGAGAGGCGATAAAGATATTTTCACTATAGCTGAAGAATTAAATATTAAATTATAATGTCAGAAAGAATTAAAAAAATTTTTGAAGCAAAAGGAAAAAAATTAGTCACCTTTACAACTGGGGGAGATCCAGATTTAAATACAAGCTTAGAAATTCTTAAAACTATAATTAACAATGGGATAGATATAATAGAAATAGGGATGCCTTTTTCTGACCCCATGGCTGACGGTCCTACAATTCAAGAATCAAGTGTCAGATCTTTAACAAATGGAACAAAAATTAATGATATTTTTGAAATAGTTATGAACATAAGAAAGTTTAACAATAAAATACCAATTATTCTTATGGGGTATTACAACTCAATATTTAATTTAGGAATTGATAATTTTACTGCTAAATGTGCTGAGATAGGAGTTGATGGTCTTATAATTGTTGATTTACAACCTGAGGAAGATTCAGAGCTCTTCACAAAATCTAAGGAGAGTGGTATTGATCTCATAAGATTAATAACTCCTACAACTGATCAAAAAAGATTAATCACTATTTTAAGTAATGCATCAGGATTTTTATACTATGTAACTGTTACTGGTATAACGGGTCAAAATTCTGCAAATATAGAGGATTTAAAAAAATCAATTAATACAATTAAATCATCAACAAAATTACCAATTGTTGCAGGTTTTGGAATAAAAAATAGAAACGATGTAGAACAAATCAGTACTTTTACAGATGGAGTTGTTGTCGGCTCAAGTATTGTTAATATTATTAAAGATAACTTAAATGATAAAAATAAAATGATTAATGAAATTAAAGTCTTTACTAAAGATTTGAAAGAAGGAATCAAATAATGAATTGGTTAACAAACTTTGTAAAACCAAAACTTTCAGCTCTTGTTAAAAGAAAAGATGTTCCTGAAAATCTATGGCAAAACTGCCCTTCCTGTGGGAGCATGATTCACCATAAAGATCTTAAAGAAAATTTAAGAGTATGTAATACATGTAATCATCATTTTCGTATGTCCGCAGATGATAGAATTAAATTACTTTTTTCTAAAGATGAAACCCAAGAAATTGAGTTAGATAAAATTAGTGATGATCCATTAAATTTTTCAGATAAAAAAAAATATAAAGATAGGCTAAAAGAATATAGAAAAAAGACCAAAAGAGAAGATGCATTTATCCTATTAAATACAAAAATTGGTCAATCAAATATTGTTTGTGGTTTAATGAATTTTGCATTTATGGGTGGATCTATGGGGAGAGCGGTTGGTGGTGCGATTGTAAAAGGAGCACAAACAGCGTTAGAAAAAAAATGTCCCTTTGTGATATTTACATCTTCTGGAGGCGCAAGAATGCAAGAAGGTATAATTAGCTTAATGCAAATGCCTCGAACAGTTGCAGCTGTAGAATTACTAAATCAAAATAATATTCCGTATATAGTTGTATTGACTGAGCCAACTACAGGTGGTGTCACAGCGTCTTTTGCTATGTTAGGTGATATAACTATTGCTGAGCAAGGATCTACTATTGGCTTTGCTGGTAAACGAGTTATACAAGATACCATACGAGAAGAACTTCCTATTGATTTTCAAAAAGCAGAATATTTAAAAGAACACGGTATGGTTGATATAGTATGTCACCGAAAGGACCTAAAAAGGAATCTTGAAACCGTAATTGACCATATCACTTAATTAAAGTGATTTCTGAAACTGATAAGTTATTAAAAGAGTTTATCAATCTTCATCCAAAATTTATAGATTTATCCCTTTCTCGACTTGAGTATTTACTTAAAAAACTTGGTGATCCTCATAAAAACCTTCCTCCTACAATTCATATTGCAGGAACTAATGGAAAAGGATCAACATTAAGTTTTATTAAAAATATTCTAAAAAATAATAATTATTCAGTTCACACCTACACGTCTCCACATTTAGAAAAGTTTAGTGAAAGAATAAACATCAACAACAAACAAGTAAATGCAAGTAGGTTATTAGCAAGTTTAAAATTTGTCAAAAAAATAAACAAGGGCAGACCAATAACTTTTTTTGAAATAACGACAGCAGCTGCATTTGTTCTTTTTTCAAAATACAAAGCAGATTTTTTAATTCTTGAAACGGGGTTAGGTGGTAGACTAGATGCGACAAATATAATTCCAAAGAAATTTTTAAGTATAATTACATCAATTGGAATAGATCATGAGGAATTTCTTGGAAATACTCTAAAAAAAATTGCTACTGAAAAACTTGGGATTATAAAAAATACTAATAAGGTTATAATTGCTAAACAAAATAAGGAATTAGAGAACTTCATTTTTAAAAAACTAAAAAAAATGAATGGTGTTTATTATTATAACAAAGATTACAAATTTAAAAAAATTGATAAAAATAAATTTTTCTATCAATTTCAAAATATTAAAAGAAATTTTTCTAAACCTTCATTAGAAGGAGATCATCAAATGGAAAATGCATCAACCGCCATAACAGCAGCTATCGTCCTTAAAAAAAATAATTACAATATTAAAATAAACTCATTAGGAAAAAGTATTTCTAATACTAAATGGCCTGGAAGAATTGAAAAAATAAAATATAAAAATAAAATTATTATATTTGATGGTTCTCATAATTTATCAGGTGCAGAAAAACTTAATCAATATTTAAAAAATAACAACATCAGACCAAATGTAATTTTTGGAATGTTAAATAATAAAAAAGCATTTGAATTTTTATCAATTATTAAAAAAAATATAGATATATTATACCCAATTCAAATACCTGACGAAAAAAATTCTTATGCACAAAAAGAAATTTACAAAGTTTCAAAAAAAATAAAATTAAAAACAGTGATCGTATCTAATCTTAGCGCAATTAACAGATTATTAATAAATAGCTCTAATAAGTATATTTTAGTTACCGGATCACTTTACTTAATTGGCAAAATAAGAAAAAAATACTTATAGATTCGATTCAAGCCAAGACTCAAGCATATTTTTAGGTAAGCTACCTACTTTAGTATCTACAAGATTACCATCTTTAAAAAGCATTAATGATGGTATTCCTCTTACTCCAAATTTTTGAGGAGTTTGTGGATTTTCATCAACATTTAATTTTAGAATTTTAATTTTATCTTTTTTTTCTTCTCCTATTTCTTCAAGAATAGGGCCAATTTGTTTACATGGGCCGCACCATTCTGCCCAAAAATCTACCAAGACAGGTACGGGTGAATTTTTAATCTCTTCATCAAAATTGCTATCAGTTATTATATGTGTGGTCATTGGGTTAAAGTAAGCATTATAATGATTTATTCAAGTCTCAGTTATCTTTAAATTGATTAAATGCGTTTATATCACCTATATGCGCTATTTTAGAATGACAGATTTCACCTCGAAGACTATTTTTGGCAATTAATAAATCCCATAATTGATTTAAAGAAAAATATACCTCTTCTATTAATTTGAAAACAATAGGGTTAATTATTTGCAGACCAGTATAATATAAATACGGGTCATTTTTTTTCCATCTTGCAACTAAACTGTCTTTACAGCTAAAGTCACCCACTGATTTTTTTAAACCTATAAAATTATTATCATTAGCAAGTAATAACTTACATGTTTCAATCTCTTGAAAATTATTAATAAATTTTAATACATCTTCACTATTGTTTTCTTTCCACAAAATATCAGAATTAGTAACAATAAAATTATTATTTCCTAGAGAGCTCAAAGCATTCTTAATTCCACCACCCGTATTTAATAAGGTTGGCTCATAACTTATAATTATATTTCTATCTGAATAATACCTCTCTATACAATGTTGAACTTTATCATGAAGATAATGAGTATTGATTATTATTTTTTTACAACCTAAATTTGTAAAAAAATCTATATTGTGCCTCAGAAGCTCTTTGTTATTTATTTTTAACAATGGTTTTGGAATTGAATGAGTTAATTTATTCATTCGCTTTCCATATCCAGCAGCTAATATCATCAAATTAAAGCCAGTCATTAAGCCATTACTTTACTGTACAATTTAGATAACTTTTGGTTTTGAAGGTAGTGTAAACTTTTCTTAAGTCTTTTAGTTGTGACATTAAGATACTTTGAATAATTATTATTTTTATTTTTTTTATCTAAATTTATCCACCTTCCAATAATTCTTGATTGCCTAGCTGTGTTTAGAAAATAATATTGAGTTAAAAATTCATCAAAAGAAAGATGTTGATTAGTATTATTAAAAAAATACTCAATTAACTCATCATTATATTTATCATCAAAATATATTCGTGGATTTTCTAATAGAGAAAACATATCCCAACCAGAGAAACCTATAAATGCATTTTGATAATCAAGAATACCACACTTTAAATGATCTTCTCTATTATGCAGGTACATTAAATTTGAAAGCTCGAAATCTTTATGGACAAAAGAGTTCCAATTAAAGTTCAAATTTTCAAATTCAGAGTGCCAAATAACAAAAAATTCATCTGCAATTGATTTGCTAATATTTTTAAAAGGTAAGTAAAAATCTACAAATTCAGCTATCTCTATTTTAAATGAAGAAAAATTATATATGTCTAAATTATAGTTAGTTATCAGTTGGTTAGTATTTTGAATTTCTATTAAGGAATTTATAGAATTTAACATTAATTCCTTAATATCCATACTGTTTATAACATTATCGTATCTTTTATTTCCAAAATCTTCCATTAAAATTAAGTGTTTACTTTCATCAATGTCAAATATTTTTGGAATAGATATGTTTATAGTTGATAAGAATTTGTTTACTTCTAAAAATGAATCAAAATCTTTATAATTATATGAGAAATCAACAAGAACACCTTCTTTATCTTTATTTTTAAACCTATAAATTTTTTTCTGTGATGCTCCACTCTCTATTTGGTATACTTCGTTAAAATTAAATTTCATTTTAACTAAAGATTAAATTGTGTTTCAAAATTCTTGTATTTTCATCAAGAATACCAAAATCAATAGAAAAATAATTATAATTTTGTAATGAATCTAATATGGTTCCAGGCCATTCTACTAATGTAATTGAATTATTTAACTCTTCGAATATATTTAAATGAATTAACTCACTATCTTTTGAAACTCGATAAAGATCATAGTGATAAATTTCAAAATTACTTAATTCATAAGTTAATAAAATTGGAAATGATGGACTTTTAATAATATTAGGTGGTTCTTTATTCTGATTTTTATAAACAGAATTTATTAAATATCTTGAGAAAGTTGTTTTGCCTGATCCTAAATCACCCGATAAGCAAATTATATCACCTTTTTTTAAATAGAGTGATATATTTTCACAAAATTTTTTTAGACCTTCTAAATTTAAGTTAAGGGTTTCTTCTGGCAAACTTTAAAGTAAACTTTTTAAAGAGTCGACTAAATCAGTTTTCTCCCAGGTAAAATGACCTTGATCAGTTGGTTCTCTTCCAAAATGGCCATAAGCTGAAGTTGGAACATAGATAGCATTTGTAAGTTTTAAATGCTCTCTTATTCCTCTTGGACTTAAATCAAATAAATCCTGAACAGATTTTTCAATTTTTTGCTCATCAATTTTATTTGTTCCATTCGTATTTACGTAAACAGATAAAGGTTTTGAAACACCAATTGCATAAGATAGCTGAATTGTACATTCATCAGCAAGGTTAGCTGCAACAATATTTTTAGCTAAATATCTTGATGCATAGGCTGCTGATCTATCGACTTTAGATGGATCTTTGCCAGAGAACGCTCCTCCTCCATGAGGTGCAGCACCACCGTATGTATCAACGATGATCTTTCTACCCGTTAAACCAGAGTCTCCATCTGGGCCCCCTATAACAAAATTTCCAGTTGGATTTACATAAAATTCCTCATCTTTTAGTCCTTCAAGTAATTCATTAGGGATACATTCATAAACATAAGGTTTTACAATTTCTTTAACATCAGACGGAGATAATCCCTCTTTATGTTGCGATGAAATTACCAGAGAAGTAACTTTACTAGGTTTTCCATTTTCATAAAGCATCGTTACTTGACTTTTTGAATCAGGCTCTAAACCAGGAGCTGATCCATCTTTTCTTGCTTGAGCCATTTTATACAAAATTTGATGAGAGTAATGAATTGGAGCAGGCATTAAACTGTCTGTATCACGGCATGCATATCCAAACATAATCCCTTGATCACCAGCTCCTTCTTCCTTGTCACTTCCTGAGTCAACTCCCATGGCAATATCTGACGATTGAGAGTGTAAATGATAGTCAATTTCACAATTTTGCCAATGAAAACCATCTTGCTCATACCCAATATCCTTAATACAGTCTCTAACTTGAGATATAATTTGATCTTTTGATATTGATGGCCCTCTTACCTCTCCTGCTAAAACTACTTTGTTAGTTGTGGTAAGGGTTTCACAGGCAACTCGAGTTTGTGGATCACCTGATGACAAATATGTATCAACAACCATATCTGAAATTCTATCACAAACTTTGTCTGGGTGTCCTTCTGATACTGATTCGCTTGTAAATAAATAAGGTCTCATGTTTTACTCCTAATATCTGTACGTTTCATCTTTAAATGGTCCAACTTTGCTCACCCCAATATAGTCAGCTTGTTTTTCACTGAGCTCTGTAAGTTTTGCTCCCACTTTTTTCAAATGCAAAGCAGCAACTTTTTCATCTAAATTTTTTGGAAGGACATAAACTTTATTTTCATAATTTTTATAATTTTCCCATAGTTCAATTTGCGCAATTACTTGGTTTGAAAAAGAAGCACTCATTACAAAACTTGGATGACCTGTAGCATTACCTAAGTTAACAAGACGACCTTCAGACAAAAGTAATATTTTTTTACCATCAGGAAATTCTACTTCTCTTACCTGAGGTTTAATTTCATGAGATTTATAATTTCTTAAAGCTTCAGTTTGAATCTCATTATCAAAGTGCCCAATATTACAAACAATTGCTCTGTCATGCATCTTTCTCATATGATCAAGCGTAATGACATCAACATTACCTGTAGCAGTTACAAAAATATCTGCATAAGAAGCTGCATCATCCATTGTTACAACTTCATATCCTTCCATAGCTGCTTGCAAAGCATTAATTGGATCAATTTCAGTGACGCACACTCTAGCACCCGCTCCTCTTAAGCTAGCCGCAGAACCTTTTCCTACATCTCCATATCCGGCAACAACAGCAACTTTACCTGCCATCATTACATCGGTACCTCTTCTAATTCCATCAACTAGGCTTTCTTTACATCCATATAAATTATCAAATTTAGATTTAGTTACTGAGTCATTAACATTTATTGCAGGAACCTTAAGCAAACCTTTTTTTTGCATTTCTTTTAACCTAAGAACTCCTGTAGTGGTTTCCTCTGAAAGACCCCTGATATCCTCTAAAAGTTCAGGGCGTTTTTCGTGAATAATTTGTGTAGCATCCCCACCATCATCTAGTATCATATTTGGTTTCCAACCATCTGGACCAGTTAGTGTTTGTTCTATGCACCACCAAAATTCTTCGTCTGACATTCCCTTCCAAGCAAATACAGGTATGTTTTTTGATGCTATTGCTGCAGCAGCCTGGTCTTGAGTTGAGAAAATATTGCAAGAACTCCATCTTACTGAAGCGCCAAGATGAACTAAAGTTTCAATAAGTACAGCAGTTTGAATTGTCATATGAAGACAACCAACTATTCTTGCACCTTCAAGAGGTTTGCTATTAGCATATTCTTCTCTAAGAGCCATTAATCCAGGCATTTCTGTCCCAGCAATAGCAATTTCTTTTAGACCCCATTCAGCTAGCTCCATATCTTTTACTTTATAATCTTGACTCATTTTTAGATCCTATTTCTTCTATAAATTTATTTTAATTAGTAGTGGTTATGATAGTTTTGATTATTGTTTTATAGGTAAAGTTATCAAAAAACAAGCACCGGGATAATCACTTTTATCTGACTTATCCAAAGAAATACTACCATGCATATGTTCAATAATTTCCCTAGCTATAGATAGTCCAAGGCCGGTATGATTTTTTATATTTTCTTGCCTGTCACTGTAAAACCTTTCAAATATCTTTTCTGAGTCTTTTAAATCAACCCCTTTCCCTTGATCATAAAATCGAAGAGAGATAAATTTTTCATCTACTTTATCCAATTGTATTAAAATTTTAGAACTATCAGGTGATAGTGAAATGCTATTCTCAATTAAATTAATAAAAACCTGAATTAATTTATTTTTATTTGCCAAAATTTCAAAGTTCTCTGAATGTTTTATAAAAATTAATTTTACTTCTTTATTATTATTTGTGAAAATTTCAGGAATTTCATCAAGAAAATTATTTAATTTTATATATTGATTTTTTTCTAATTCAATTTCTGCCTTTAACCGAGTAAAGTTAGATATATCAGTTATTAGTTGATTCATTCTCTTTAAGTCATTTTTAATATTATTGATTAAAAGACTTTTTTTATCTGCAGCAATATTATTTGTATCAATCAAATCAATAGCAGATTGAAGGCTGGTTAAAGGATTTTTTAATTCATGAGAGACATCAGCGCTAAATTTTTCTAACTGTTCAATTTGTGATTTCAATCCCAGTGACATATTTTGTATTTCTTTAGAAAGAGTACCTATTTCATCTTCTCTATGAGGATATATTATTTTATTTTCATTAACTCTTTCTCTTTCAAGAATAGTCAGTTTTGATAGCCTTTTAATTGGATTAACTAAACTTTGAGAAAATATTAGTGACATAAAGATCATTATTAAAACGAATAAAATATAAAAAATAAATATGTTTAGAGAAATTAAACCTAAATCTGATGACTTATTTGAAACTGTATAAATAAAAATTACAACACCATATACTTTTTCATTACTTATGATTGGTGCTGTTAAATATTGATATAAAATATTATCACTATCAACAACAATATATTCTTTATTAGTTCTATCTTTTATACTTTGTGAAACATAGGAGATTTCAGCTTTTTTTATTGTCTTAAGTCGCTCAAACTTACTTTTAATTAAGAAATTATGGTATGTGGAAAATAAACTGAGATATTCTTGAGTCAAATATTGATAAAGATTTGTATTATTATCTTTTAATTGACCTTCTTTAATATCAACCTCTTCTACGATTGATATCTCATATAAGTCTAGTGTATCAACAAGCCTTATCCAATCATCATTATAAATCTTTATATCATATTCAGAATTTAAAAAATTGTTAAGAATAAATTCTTGTGTAATTTTAGGTTCAAGAATAGGTTCAGATAATTGTAGATTATTTTTATCTTCACACAATTGGTTATTTTCACCTGTACAGTTATCATCAAAAACAGGAACTCTGATGATAGCATTTCTTTCAAGAAAAGATTGAATTTTTTTTAAATTTTCGTTGGCATTAATTTTTTTTGCTTGAATAGCATCATCATTATTTATTAGATAAAAATTGAATAAAATTAAAATTATAAAACCAATAAGGGTAATAAATAAATTTATCGCTAGAATTTGTATCGATAAAGGTAAATTATATAAAGCAAATTTTTTATAATTATTCACGCCATGAATAACCTGATCCATATCTAGTACGAATTTGATCAAAATCAGGATCGTAAGATTTAAATTTTTTTCTTAACCTTTTTATATGACTATCAATTGTTCTATCATCTACGTAAATACTATCTCCGTACATAGTATCCATTAATTGATTTCTGTCTTTAACGACACCTGGATATTTAGCTAAAGATTTTATTAAGTTGAACTCTGCGACAGTCAATTCTACTATTTCATTCTTCCAATAACAAAGTTGTTTTAAATCATCTAGTTCTAGGTTTCCTTTTTTTAAATTTTTGAAATCTGTGTTTTCTTGTGTGGTTGTAGCTTTCCTATTTTGATAAATTCTTAAAACAGTTCTTATTCTTTCACTCAATAGTTTTTGAGAAAACGGTTTTGTTATATAATCAGCCGCTCCCATTCGTAGGCCAATGATTTCATCCTGCTCTTGGTCCTTTGAAGTTAAAAAGATAATTGGCATCTCTTTCAAGTCATCTTTTTTACTAGATCGAACTTTTGCTAAAAGTTCATTACCATCCATTTTTGGCATTTTAATATCAAATAAACCCAAATCATAACTTTTAGATTCTAGAGCCTCTAAGGCCTCAATTCCATTTTGAAAAACATCAACCTTAAAACCCTCAGATTCTAAAGCTAAAGACACAGATGTACGAATCGAATTCTCATCATCAACTAAAGCTATTGTGGTCATATGTTAATTTATTAATATTTTATGGCAAATTTAAGTTATTTTTTTTATATACTCTTATTAAAAATTTAACAAAGTGTGACTTAGGTTAATAACTTAATCCATTAAATTCAATTACTTGTTTGAATAAACCTAAATTCAATTAAATATAGAAATTGACATTAACATTAATTATATTAATGTTCTTGTTTTGTTCTTATTGCGATATTGACCAAATGTTGTATTGTCTTTAAACGGCGACACTACATATTGTGTTTTTCGACAATAAAAATTTATAATAATGGATAATTTACAAATGGCAGACAACTCACAGGTATCAGAAAAAAAAGCAGAAGGAAGTGTTAACTTATTAAGTCTCAATGTAGTGAGAAGAGAGGGGTCTATAAGTTCATTTAAATCAGACAAGATATCAGATGCTATAAAAAAAGCTTTCTTAGCCCAAACAAAGATTAGAAATAATAAAACTAAAGATAAAGAACAAGAAGATAGTATTCATAAAACTGTTGAAAGCCTTACACACAAAGTTGTTTCTGCATTAACAAGAAGAATAGCTGATGGTGATATGATTCATATTGAAGATATTCAAGATCAAGTTGAATTAGCTTTGATGAGAGACGAGCATCATAAAGTTGCAAGAGCGTATGTTTTATATAGAGAGCAACGAGCAGCATCTAGATACCATACAAAAAAACTAAAAGAACAAGTAGGCGCAAAAGCATCTTCGATGACAGTGACCAAAAGAAATGGTGATAAAGAAGCTATATCTCTTGATAAAATTACAAACAGAGTTTCGGTTCTTTCAACAGGATTAAACATAGATCCCATTGTTGTAGTCCAAAAAGCAGTGCCAGGATTATATAACGAAATTACTTCTACTGAAATTGATACTTATCTTGCCGAAACAGCAGCATCTCTAACTGTTGAACATCCTGATTACTCCTATTTAGCTGCAAGAATAAAAGCAAACTCACTTCACAAAGATACGCCTGGATTTATTATTGCTACAAAAAATCTTTTTGATGATGGTCTTCTTAGAGAAGAGTATTACAATAAAGTGATGGCGAGCGCTGAGGATATTGAATCTATAATTGATTACGATAGAGATTATAATTTTGACTATTTTGCTTTTACTACTTTAATAAGAGCATATCTCTTAAAATTTGAAAATAAAACCATCGAAAGACCTCAAGATTTATGGATGAGAGTTGCTCTGACTGTTTCTGGAGATGCTTTTAATTTTGATAAGGTAAAAGAAACTTATGACAGCCTTTCTAATGGATACTACACACATGCAACTCCTACATTATTCAATAGTGGACTAAAAATGCAACAACTATCTTCTTGCTTCCTAATTGGTATGGAGGATGACTCAATAGAAGGTATTTTTAATACTATTAAAGACTGTGCTCTTATTTCAAAAACTGCAGGGGGAATTGGAATGCATGCGCATAATATTAGAGGAGGTGGAAGTAGGATAAAATCTACTAATGGTAAATCAAATGGTCTTATTCCATTCTTAAAAATTTTTAATGAAACAGCTAAATCTGTTGATCAAGGTGGTGGAAAAAGAAAAGGTTCTTTTGCTGTTTATCTAGAGCCTTGGCATGCAGATATAGAGCAATTCCTTGAGTTAAGAAAAAACACAGGGGCTGAA
>ENA-ORDR01001135-ORDR01001135.1-marine-metagenome-genome-assembly--contig:-NODE-1135-length-12822-cov-4.241193_pt1 | contig 12822 bp, 11 predicted proteins | sample MGYA00240993_ERZ508538 | MGnify/ENA primary metagenome ERZ508538 (study PRJEB26207, sample SAMN05421999) | marine metagenome | isolation source: Monterey Bay, California, USA | place: USA:Monterey Bay...
TTCCTTTCCAGAGAGCTGCTGCATCTCGCGCTACAGGGACAGATACTGATGCCTTTGCATATGCAACTGGGGGTGTAGCTTCATCATTAATTTCTTTAGCACTCAGATATATGCATACTACTGTGGAGAGTGTAGCGAAAGATGATGTAGAAAATGTAATTCGATTGATTTACGAATCTTTACAGAAAATTAAAAATAATCACGATTTCAGATACTTAAAATAAGAAAAAGGAACCTTTTGGTTCCTTTTTCTTATTTTATTCATCATGCCTGAAACAATCTATAGTGTGGTCGTTTACCATTCCCATGGCTTGCATATGTGCGTAAACAATAGTTGATCCTACAAACTTAAATCCTCTACTTTTTAAATCCTTACTTATTTTATCGGATAAAGGAGTATTGGCAGGCATTTCACTCATTGAGATAAAGTTGTTTTGTACAGGTTTTCCATCTACAAAGCCCCAAAGATATTTACTAAACGATCCGAATTCTTTTTGCACTTCCATAAAAGCAATAGCATTTGTTTTGGCTGCTTTTATTTTTAAGGTATTTCTAATAATTCCAGAATCTAGTTTTAGTTCAGATAATTTTTCATCAGAATAATTAGCAATTTTTTGATAATTAAAATTATCAAATGCTTTACAAAAGTTTTCTCTTTTCCTTAAAATAGTAATCCAACTAAGTCCTGCCTGAAAAGTTTCTAATAATAAAAATTCAAATATTTTGGTATCATCATAAACAGGAACTCCCCACTGAGTATCATGATATTTTATGTAAAGTGGGTCGTTTTCGCACCACTTACATCTTTTTACTTTCCGTGACATTTTTTGTATTTCTTCCCGCTTCCACATGGACATGGAGCGTTTCTTTCAATTTTCTTCTCAGTTCGGATTGGTTGTGCTTTTTGTTTCTGAGGAGCTTGATTTGGATTTTGTGGATTTGCATCTGGAATATCGGAAGCTCTACTTGTTTGTAAGTTTGTTTCCTCTAAAATATGTTTTTCTTCCTTTATATTGTTTTCACCGCTATTAATACCTGCTTTTAATAAGAAGGAAACAATATCCTTATTTATTTTACTCATTAAAACTTTAAATAAATCAATAGCTTCAAATTTGTAAATTAATAATGGGTCTTTTTGTTCGTAAACTGCATTTTGTACAGATTGCTTCAAGTCGTCCATTTCTCTTAAATGCTCTTTCCAGAAATCATCAATTATTGCCAGAGTTACTCCTTTTTCGATAGCAGTAGAAATATTATTTCCTTCAGATTTTACAGATTCTTCTAAATCTGCAGTTACCTGAAGTGTTTTAATCCCATCTGTAAAAGGTATTACTATATTTTTGTAAGTAGCAGATTGTGTTTCGAATACATTTTTAATTTGAGGCAATACAGAACTTGCTATATTAGAAGATTTTAACTTATAGTTTTCCAAACATTTTTCAAAAGTGATATCTACAATTTCATCTTCTGTTTTTGATTCGAATTCTTCCTCTGAAACAGGAGTGCTAATTGTTAAGATTCTCATTACATCTTGTGAGTAGGAATCAAAATCTTTAAACTCGTGGGATTGATTTACAATATTAAAACAAGTGTCGTACACCATGTTCGATACATCCAAAGAAAGTCTTTCTCCAAAAAGAGCATGTCGTCTTTTTGTGTAGATAATTTCTCTTTGCTTATTCATTACATCATCATATTCCAAAAGTCTTTTACGAGTTCCAAAATTATTTTCCTCTACTTTTTTCTGAGCTCTTTCAATAGATTTGTTTACCATGGAATGAGAAATCACCTCGCCTTCTTCTAGTCCCATTCTGTCCATAAGTTTAGCGATTCTTTCTGAACCAAACAAACGCATTAGTTTATCTTCTAAAGAAACGAAAAACTGAGAAGAACCTGGATCTCCTTGTCTACCAGCACGACCTCTTAACTGCCTATCAACTCTTCTGGAATCATGCCTTTCAGTACCAATAATTGCAAGTCCTCCAGCTTCTTTTACCTCATCAGAAAGTTTAATGTCGGTACCTCTACCAGCCATATTTGTAGCGATAGTTACTACAGATGCGTTTCCTGCTTCTGCTACAATATCCGCTTCTCTTTGGTGTAGTTTTGCATTTAAGATATTATGTTTTATTCCTCTTGTTTTCAGGATTCTACCTAAAAGTTCTGATATTTCTACAGAAGTTGTACCAACTAAAATTGGCCTTCCTTGCTCTGTTAAAGAAACAATTTCCTCAATTACTGCATTATATTTCTCTCTATTGGTTTTATAAACTAAATCATCTCTATCATCTCTTTGTATTGGTCTGTTTGTAGGTATTGCTACTACATCTAATTCATAAATTTCCCAAAATTCACCCGCTTCCGTTTCAGCAGTACCCGTCATACCAGCAAGTTTATTGTACATACGGAAATAATTCTGCAATGTAATAGTTGCAAATGTTTGAGTAGAAGCTTCAATTTTCACATTCTCTTTTGCTTCAATTGCTTGATGAAGTCCATCAGAATACCTTCTACCATCCATGATACGACCTGTCTGCTCATCAACAATTTTAACTTTATTATCCATTACAACATACTCTACATCTTTTTCGAAAAGTGTATATGCTTTTAATAGCTGATTTACCGTATGGATTCTTTCACTTTTTATAGAAAAGTCTCTCATTAAGATTTCTCTTTGTTTTGCTTTCTCTGATTCTGATATATCAGAGTTATCTAAAACAGAGATAGAAGCTCCAACATCAGGCATAATAAAGAAATCTTTATCTTCAGAATTCCCAGTCATTACGTCAATTCCTTTATCAGTAAGTTCTATAGAGTTATTTTTTTCATCAATTACAAAGAATAAATCTTCATCAACTATATGCATGTTCTTACTCTTCTCTTGCATATAGAAGTTCTCAGTTTTCTGTAATTGAGCTCTTATTCCTTCTTCACTTAAAAATTTAATTAAGGCTTTATTTTTCGGAAGCCCTCTAAAAACTCTTAATAGTTTGAATCCACCATCTTCTTTCTTTCCTTCTTTTAAAAGTTTTTTAGAATCAGATAAAACTGTTGTAATATATTTCTTCTGAGCAGAAACTAATGTATCAATTTTATGTTTTAGTTCATTAAATTCATGAACGTCACCCCTGGGCGTTGGTCCTGAAATGATAAGAGGAGTTCTGGCATCATCAATTAATACAGAATCTACCTCATCTACAATAGCGTAATGATGCTTCCTCTGAACTAAAGCTTCAGGTTTTTTAGCCATATTATCCCTCAAATAATCAAATCCAAATTCATTATTTGTACCATAAGTAATGTCAGATAAATAAGCTTTTTTTCTATTATCCGAATTTGGTGGATGATTATCAATGCAATCAATTGAAAGTCCATGGAATTGGAAAATAGGTCCCATCCATTCAGCATCTCTTTTTGCAAGGTAATTATTTACTGTAATCAGATGAACACCTAATCCGGTTAATGCATTTAAAAACACAGGAAGTGTAGCGGAAAGAGTTTTCCCTTCTCCAGTCTGCATTTCTGCTATTTTCCCTTGATGCATTACAATACCACCAATTAACTGAACGTCATAATGTACCATCTCCCACAGAGTGTCGTTTCCGGCTGCTTTCCAATGGTTATTGTAAATAGCTTTTGTTCCTTCAATACTAATAAAATCCTTTTCAGCAGAAAGATCTTTATCAAATTCAGTTGCTGTTACTACAATTTTTTTGTTTTCAGTAAATCTTCTGGCAGTTTCTTTTACAACAGCAAATGCAGTTGGTAATATTTCTGATAAAACTTCTTCTAGTTTTTCAATTACAACAACTTCTTTTTTATCTATCTGATCGTAAAGTGTTTCTTTTTCTTCTGCACTTATATCAGACTCAGCTTTTTCTTTCAGACTCGAAATCTCTTCTTTGTCTGTTTTTATGTGTTCTGATATTTTGTTTTTTAATTCTTTTGTTTTGCTTCTTAACTGATCATTATTTAAAGATGAAAAACTAGAATATTTATCATTAATCTGCTTTACAATAGGCATGATGTTTTTTACATCTTTATCGTATTTGTTCCCGAAAAGTTTACCTAGAATATTTAGTAAAGCCATTTGTTTTTGATTTTATTCTAATACTTAGATTTAATATTCCTCTTCATTAAAAAAGAAATCTTCTTTTGAAGGGTAGTCTGGCCATATTTCTTCAATATTTTCCCAGATTTGTCCTTCTTCTTCTTCAACTAATTCTTGTAAATTTTCAGCAACTTCCATAGGAGCTCCTGAACGAATAGCAAAGTCAATAAGTTCTTCTTTAGTAGCAGGCCATGGAGCATCTTCTAGTTTTGATGCGAGTTCTAAAGTCCAATACATAGTGTTTTAATTTTATGCAAAAATAAAATTTCTACTGAATTGGCAATATTATAAATCGTTTATTTCCAAAGAATTTCAGGGCAATTTTCTTCTTTTAGTACTTTTCTGGACAAAACGAATAAATAATCTGACAATCTATTTAGAAATTTAATTGCAACCTCATGATTTTCTCCTTGAGAAGACAGAAATACAACACCTCTTTCCGCTCTTCTGCAAACCGTTCTTGCAATTTGGCATAGTGAAGATATTGGATGTCCTGATGGTAAAATAAAATTCTTAAGAGTGTCTAATTCACTATCTAATCTGTCTATTTCAGTTTCTATTTTTTTTACATCTACATCTGTAACTTCTGGTAATTTTATGGAGGATTTATTCCCATCAAAAGAAATTATACTTCCTAAATTTAAAAGTTGTATTTGTATGAAAATTAAAAATTCTTTATGATCTTTATTGATTTTCTGATCATGAATATGTCCAATAAATGCGTTTAGTTCATCAATATTACCGTACGCTTCAATTTTCGGGTTAAATTTATCTACTATCTCCCCGCCTAATAGTTCTGTTCTTCCTTTGTCCCCTTTTTTTGTGTAAATCTTCATATTATATAAATTAATTAGCGCAATTTACACATTTTTTACTCTGTGGTCTGAAAAGTATTCTGCCAATTGGAATGGATTGTTTACACTTTATACATAATCCGAATTCTTTGCCTCCTATCTGACTTTTTACAAAGATTAAATTCTCTAATTTATGTTCTGATTCTCTTAATGCAGCTTCTACAACACTTTTATTATTTATAGCATCCATTCTGGAGATTCTTCCAATTGCATTTTCAGGAGATATTGGTTTGCTTAATTTTCTGTATTTTTCAACCTTTTCCTGAGTTTCTTTAATTTCTTTATCAATCCTATCGGAAATTAGTGTTTTATCTTCAGACTTCATCTTCTGATTTATAATTCATCTCTCATTTCTTCCAGAAAGCTTTTTAGTTCTTTTAATTTGCTAATAATAGTGATATTGTCAATAGTGTCAGATTTATTTTCTGTAAGTTTCTTTTTCGCTCCTTCTAGTGTAAATCCTCTCTCTTTTACAAGGTGATAAATAATATCAAGGTTCCCCATATCTTTTTTAGTAAACATTCTGTTACCCTTCTTATTTTTCTTTGGTTTTAAAATATCAAATTCTTTTTCCCAGAATCTGATAAGAGATACATTTACATTGTATTTTTTTGCCACCTCTCCGATTGGGTAGAATAATTTTTCAACTTTTGTTTTTAATTTAGGCATTAGTCAAAAGATTGGTTTTCTTCACTAGAGAGTTCAATTAATTTATTGTATTCAGAAGGAGAAAGGTCATTGTGATAATAAAAAGAAGGATTTTCTTTCTTCCCTTTATAATGAACTTCATAATGTAGATGAGGTCCAACTGAAAGACCCGTGTTCCCTACATATCCAATAACATCACCTCTTTTTACTGTTGCTCCCTTTGATACTTTTATTTCATTCATGTGAGCGTAAAGTGTTTTGTATCCAAATCCATGATTTATGATTACATGCTTGCCATAGCCACCTCTATCATAAGTAGATTTCTCAATTGTTCCATTTGCAGTAGCATAAATTGGAGTTCCTGTTGCAGCTGCAAAGTCCATTCCGTCATGATGAGTAATTGTTTTGTAAACAGGGTGTATTCGTCTTCCAAACCCACTTACCATTCTTTTTAAATCTTTATTGTCAACTGGCTGAATTGATGGTAAGCAAGCTAACATATTTGCTTTATTATTTGCAAGATTTATCACTTCATCAAAAGATTTCGATTGAATATAAATCTGTTTTGAGATAATATCAATCTTTTTAGTTGTTTCTATAATTAGTTCAGAATTTGATAAATTATCTAGGTATTTGTATCTGTTAACTCCACCAAATCCAGCTTTTCTTATTGAAGAAGGAATAGGGTCTGCTTCAAAAATTACACGATAGATATTATCATCTCTATTTTGCATATCTTTCAATACAAGATTTATGTCTGTTAGTTCATTATTTAGCGTATTATATTGATTTAATAAATCTAATTTATCTCTTTTTAGTTGTTTTTCCTTAGGGCTATCAAAAAATTGAAAGAAAATTATTATCATAATTACCCCACTAAAAATAGAAGCTCCTAGATAAATAACGATGTTTTTTACTCTATCCAAAGGAGTTTTTTCAATTCTCTGATAATTGAGTGTTTTAGTATCGTAATAATATTTTACTTTTGCCATATTAATTATAAAGTCAGGCAAAGATATTAAATAATTGTAATTTAGAGCAAACTACTAATTTGATTCCTAACAACTTGATGTGAAAATAGATATGAAAAAGAATTCTGCAGAGATAAGAAAAAGTTTTATTACATTTTTTAAAGAGAAAAAACATAAGATTGTAAAATCTGCACCCATGGTTATAAAGGGTGATCCTACTTTGATGTTTACAAATGCAGGAATGAATCAATTTAAAGATATTTTCCTTGGAAATTCTGAAATTAAAGACGATAAAGTTGCTAATTCTCAGAAGTGTTTAAGAGTTTCTGGTAAGCATAACGATCTTGAGGAGGTTGGACATGATACTTACCATCATACAATGTTTGAGATGCTTGGAAACTGGTCGTTTGGAGATTATTTTAAGAAAGATGCAATTGATTGGGCTTGGGAATATCTGATTGACGTTTGTAATTTAGATAAGGAAAGAATATATGTTACTGTTTTTGAAGGTGATAAAAATGATGTACTTGAAAAGGATATGGAATCTTATAATTTCTGGAAAAAACATCTTCCTGAAGATAGAATTTTAAATGGAAATAAGAAAGATAATTTTTGGGAAATGGGAGAGATGGGACCTTGCGGCCCATGTTCTGAGATACATTTTGATAATAGAAGTGACGAGGAAAGAAAATCTGTAGATGGAAAAACTTTAGTGAATGAAGACCATCCTGAAGTAATTGAAATTTGGAATTTAGTTTTTATGCAGTATAACAGAAAATCGGATTCATCTTTAGAGTTATTACCAAATAAACATGTAGATACAGGAATGGGATTTGAGCGTTTGTGTATGATAATGCAAGATGTAAAATCAAATTATGATACAGATGTTTTTACTCCAATTATTTCTGAAATTGAGAAATTATCTGATAAAAGATATGGCAAGGAAGAAAAAGTAGATATCGCAATGAGAGTTATTTCTGATCATATTAGAGCAATTGCATTTTCTATTGCGGACGGACAACTTCCGTCAAATGTAAAAGCTGGTTATGTTATCAGAAGGATTTTAAGAAGAGCAGTCAGATACGGATACACTTTCCTTGATATGAAAGATGCTTTTATTTACAAACTTGTAGATGTGTTATGTAATCAGATGGGAGATGCTTTTGAGGAGTTAGTTTCTCAAAAAGAATTAATTTCAAAAGTAATACAAGAAGAAGAAAATTCTTTCTTAAGAACTCTTTCTGATGGACTAAAAAGATTAGATGTAATTATAAGTAATTCTGATAAAACAGTATCAGGAGAGTTAGTTTTTGAGTTGTATGACACTTTCGGTTTTCCTTTGGACTTAACTTCTTTAATTTTATCCGAAAATAATCTAGAATTAGATGTTGAGGCTTTTAATTCTGAAATGCAAAAACAAAAGAACAGAAGTAGAAACGCTTCAAAGTCTGAAACTACAGATTGGAAAGTTCTGATAGAGGATGATAAAGAAGAATTTATAGGGTATAAATCTTTAGAAACGGAGGTTAAAATAACAAAATACAGACAGATAAAAAACCAAGACAAAACTTTGTATCAAATTGTCTTTAATTTAACTCCTTTTTATCCTGAGGGTGGTGGTCAGGTTGGTGATATTGGGACTTTGCATTCTGACAGTGAAACAATTGAAATTATCGATACTAAGAAGGAAAACAATTTGATTATACACTTTTCAGAAGAATTACCTACAGATTTAGATTCTAAATTTATTGCAAAAGTTGATGAGAAGAAAAGAATTTCTTCTTCCAGAAACCACACCGCTACACATTTGTTACATGAAGTTTTAAGAGAAGAATTAGGAGATCATGTACAACAGAAAGGATCTTTAGTTTGTCCGGATTATTTAAGATTTGATTTTACTCATTTTTCTGCTCTTACAAAAGAAGAATTATCAATTATTGAGAAAAAAGTAAATGATAAGATTGCGGAAAACATCTCGTTAGAGGAACATAATAACATTCCTCTTTCGGAGGCAGAGAAAATGGGAGCAATGATGTTGTTTGGAGAAAAGTATGGTGATACTGTGAGAGCAATTCAGTTTAATAAATCTATTGAACTTTGTGGTGGTACACATGTAAACACAACTTCTAATATTTTATCTTTCAAAATTAAGTCAGAAAGCTCAACAGCTTCTGGTATCAGAAGGATTGAGGCGATTACAGCAGATGCTTTAAATGAATACCACATACAGTTGGAGGATAAATTCTCTCAAATTTCTTCAAAAATTAAGAATAAAGATGTTGTAAAAGGTGTTGAGGATTTATTAAAGGAAAATAAAAATCTTCAGAAGAAAATAGAGTCATATAGAAGCTTGGAAGTAAATATCCTGGAAACAGATTTGCGAAAAAACTTAAAAGAGATAAATGGAATTAATTTTATAATAGAAGATGTTTCTGTAGATGCAGAATCTATGAAAGCGGTAGCTTTAAAATTAAGAACATTTAAAGAGAAAGTAGCAGTTTTACTTATATCAGAGCAGAATAATAAATTATTATTAACTGTATCAATCTCTGATGATTTGGTAGCAAACGGACTAAATGCAGGAAATATAATAAGAGATGTATCAAAAGAGGTAAAAGGTGGTGGTGGAGGACAAGCGTTTATTGCAACTGCTGGAGGATCGGATGTTAACTCAAAGGATAAAGCGATTGATACTTTTATTAAAAGTTTTTAAAAGTAAAAAATAAGATATAAAAAAACCACCCTTTTGAGGTGGTTTTTTTATTTATATATTGTTTGTCTTAGAATCTGTAACCTAAACCAATTTTGAAAGAACCTTCTCTGTCTCCATTATCGTCAGCTTTAGCTGGCATTGTGTAGTTTGGCTCAATGTATAAAGCATTCCATACATTAAAAGAGACACCTACACCAACTTTCATGTTGTCAGTAGCCTCTTCTCTTGGAGCTTGTACAGATGCGTAAGCTCCTCCCATGAATGATCCTAGGTCATATCTACCCCACATGTCATACTCATCTCCACTTTTAACAACACCAACAGTAATTCCGTCCATAACTTCATAACCGAATCCCATGTTAGCTGTTAATTGTTCAGCACCTTCTAAATCTCCATCATAAGTAGAAACTACCATAAATTGTGCAGAAGCTGCTAAAGTACATAAAGCTACAACTGCTGTTAAAAACATTTTTTTCATTTTTTTATTTTTTAATGATTAATAATTACCGCAAAGATAATTCTATTTATTTACTTACAAACTAATAACATTATCTTTTTTAACATCTTGTTGTTAGTTTTTTAGATGTAGGCCAAAAAAAAGAGGGGCTGTTTAAACAGTCCCTCTTTTTTAGAAAGTTTATTATAATATATAATTACGGTCTGATTGTTAAAGTAATCCAATTTGTCTCAGTACCATTATCATCTATTCTTAAAACACCTATTGATGCATTATCATTTAATGAATATCCTAATGATATAGCTGATGCATCTGTATCATTACCATCAGCATCAGTTATTGAATGCATTGTGTAACCTAAGTCAATACCCATTACATTATAGCTTAACCCCATAGAAGTAACCTCATCTCCAGCATCTTGGTAACCTAATACACCATTAGTCCATCCACCTGACATAGCAGTGTTGTTCATGTTGAACGCACCATCATAATCAGTTCTAGTGTAAGAAACTCCTAAATCACCCATTGAGTAAGTTGCTCCCATTGCAGTCATTTCATCACCATCATAGTCAGAGTTCATAGAGTAAGAAAGTCCTAGATCACCACCCATTAAAGAGTATCCTATGTCATAACCATGAGCATCATTACCACCATCGCTCATCATTAATACATTGAAAGTAGCACCTCCAAATTCTCCTCCAGCGTTGATGTATCTGTTATCTCTGTTTCTACCATCTAACGTTCCAGCATTAAGATCTATACCCCCATAATTAGCTGAAAGACTAAAACCATCATTAGTGTATCTTTCCATTCCCCAGCTATTAGAAGACATTAAAGCTCCTGAACCGAAACTTAGATCTTGTCTTCCTACTGTTAATGTAGCCATTCCCATTAAATCAGTACTTACATATGCTTCGTACACATCATGAGTAGCATCACCATCAAAGTCATAATTAACATCGTATGATGCATGAATACCACCCCAAGTAGCTGATACATTAATCCTGTTGTCGGTAGCGTTGTCTGAGTCTTGCTCAACTCTAGTTCTAGATTCAGCAGACCACTGAGCTGACGCGATTGTTGTAGTTAGTCCTAAAGCAAGAACTAATACTTTTTGTAAATTTTTTTTCATAATTTTAATTTTTTATGTTTTGGTTAATACGTGGCAAATGTAAGTATATCAAAACTTGTGGCAAATATAAAAGGCCATGTTTTTTAACATTTTGATGTTTGCAATGAGTTTAAGTGTCATATTTTCAATAAGTTAAGTTGTGAATTATTTTAATAATAAATAGATAAAAAATACTGTTTTTGAGCTAAAAAAAAGGCGATTTTCAATAAAATCACCTTCAAAATAGACAATTTTTTAAAATTTACCCGAACATTTCCTTCACTTTATCAAAGAATGATTTATCCTTATTAGTAGGTTTCGGAGTAAAGTTATCAGATTTATTACAGTTTTCAAAGAATTGTTTCTCTTCTTTACTTAAATCCTGAGGAGTCCATACGTTAATATGAACTAGTAAATCTCCTGTTCTATAACCTTCTACTGAAGGAACTCCCTTTCCTTTTAATCTTAAAGTTCTACCAGATTGAGTTCCTGCTTCTAGTTTTATTTTAACTTTTCCGTTTACAGTAGGTATTTCGGTAGTTATACCTAATACAGCTTCCGCAAAACTTATATATTTGTCAAAATGTAAGTTGTTAGATGAATCTCTTACTAAATCCGGATGATTTTCTACTGATATTACTACTAGTAAATCCCCATTTATTCCGCCAGCAGGAGCTGCATTTCCTTTTCCGCTTACTTTTAGTTGCATTCCGTCTTCCATTCCTGCAGGGATAGAAATTTCTACAGTTTCTTCCTTTTGAATCATACCATTGTGGTCTGCACCAGATGGTTTTTTATCAATACTTTTTCCGTTTCCACTACAATTTGGGCAAGGAGAAGATGTTTGCATTTGTCCCAAAATAGTATTACTAATCCTAGTGACTTGTCCCGAACCATTACATGTTCCACATGTTATATAAGTTACTCCATCCGCAACTACAAGTTTTCGTACCTTAATTTTTTTATCAACTCCTTCAACTACATCTTTTAAAGTAAGATTAATCCTTATTCTTAGGTTACTTCCTTTTACTACTCTTCTTCTTTGTCCTCCACCACCAAAACCCCCTCCGAATCCACCCCCTCCGAAAATATCTCCGAATTGAGAGAAAATATCGTCCATATTCATTCCTCCACCAGAGAAACCACCTCTTCCTCCTGCCGCTCCACTCATTCCAGCATGTCCAAATTGGTCATACCTTTGTTTCTTTTCTGAATTTGACAGTACATCATATGCTTCAGCAGCTTCTTTAAACTTATCTTCTGCTTGTTTATTCCCTGGGTTTTTATCAGGATGAAATTTTATAGCAAGTTTTCTGTATGCTTTTTTAATTTCTTTAGCGTCTGCATTTTTACTAACCCCTAGTGTTTCGTAATAATCTCTTTTTCCCATAATTAATTTCCTACTACAACTTTAGCGTATCTAATTACTTTTTCTCCTAACATATATCCTTTTTCTACTATGTCGATAATTTTCCCTTTCATATCTTCTGTAGGGGCAGGAATGTTAGTTATTGCTTCATGAAACTCAGTATCTAACACTTTTCCTTTAGGATCTTCCATTTCCTTTAATCCTTTCTTTTCTAGTGCTGATTTTAATTGTTTGTAAATTAAAACAGTACCATCTTCATCAGTATAATTATTTGCTTTTATAGATCTCTCAAAATTGTCAAGAATGGGCAATAAAGCTGTCATCATGTCTTTATTTGCTGTAGTGAAAAGTTCCATTCTTTCTTTAGCAGTTCTTCTTCTGAAATTTTCAAACTCTGCAAAAATCCTGAGATTTTTATCTTTTTCAATTTCTAATAATTCTTCAGTTGTAGGTGGAGTTTTCTCTTCTTCTTCCTGTAATTCAACTTTTTCAGTTGTTTCCTCTACTTCTTTAATTTTGTCTTTTTTATTTTTTGCCATTATTATATGATAAATGATATTTTCAGATAATATATATAGAAAATACTTT
>ENA-ORDR01001137-ORDR01001137.1-marine-metagenome-genome-assembly--contig:-NODE-1137-length-12815-cov-4.490344_pt1 | contig 12815 bp, 9 predicted proteins | sample MGYA00240993_ERZ508538 | MGnify/ENA primary metagenome ERZ508538 (study PRJEB26207, sample SAMN05421999) | marine metagenome | isolation source: Monterey Bay, California, USA | place: USA:Monterey Bay...
GTTTTTATCTATACTCTCTTTATTAGTAGCTCTTATACCCTATAACAAAAAGATATTCAAGCCATTATTCCATTTCTTAATACAAAAAACATGTTGGTTGATTGTTTTTGTAGCATTTAATGTAAGGCGGAAGGAATTTGGAAATAATAATCTTAATTTCTCGAAACCATCACTAATAATTACTAACCACCAATCATTTGTTGATATTTTACAAATGCTAATGTTGAATCCTAAAATAGTTTTAATGGTTAAAGATTGGGTATATTACTCTCCTATTTTCGGGAGAGCAATTAGGTATCTAGATTTCGTAACAATATCTAATGGGGTATCAGATAATCTTGATAGCATCAAAAGTTTAATAGACAAAGGATATTCCATTATGGTTTTTCCTGAGGGAAGCAGAAGCAACACTGAAAAATTACAACGGTTTCATAAAGGCGCTTTCTTAATTGCTGAAAAGTTAAAATTAGACATTACTCCAATTTTATTACACGGATATGGCAATACTATTAGAAAAGATGATTTTCTTATCAAAAAATCTATTGTTAGCTATAAAGTATTGCCAAGAATCTCATGGAATGATCTGAAATTTGGAGTTGGCTATAGAACTAGAAGCAAGGAAATTAAGAAGTATTTTTCTAAAGAACTCAATGAGTTTACTAAAGAAAGAGAAAATACAAATTATTTATATGGAAATATCCGATCAAATATTGATTATAAAGGAGCTATTGTCGAGTGGTATTATAAAGTAAAATGGAGATTAGAAAAAAATAATTACGCATATTACGATTCATTAATACCAAGCAATGCAAGAGTCTATGATTTAGGGTGTGGATATGGTTTCTTAAGTTGTTTCTTGTATTTAAAATCTGAAGATAGAGAAATAATAGGAGTAGACTATGATGCGGATAAAATTGATATAGCAAATAACTATTTTATGTTTAAAGATAAAAAAAATATCAATTTTTTTAAGGAAAATATCATAGATGTTAGATTAGAAAGTCCTGATATCATATTACTTAATGATGTTTTGCACTATTTGGATAAAGAATCACAATTAAAAGTTCTGCATCATTGCTTGAATAATTTAAATAAAAATGGGTTAATCTTTATTCGAGAAGGTGAAAAAAACAACAAAAATCATATTTTCACAAAATTTACCGAATTCTTGTCAACTAAAATTTTTAAATTTAATAAAACCGAAGGGAAACTAAACTTTATTACAAGTCTAACAATAAGTGATTTAGCAAATAAATATGACTTGAGAAAGGAAGAAATTGGTCACTCAAAAATAACGTCTAACAAACTATTTATATTAAAAAAATAATGAAATACGATTATATAATTATTGGAGGAGGAATGAGTGGCTTGGTTTGCGCTTATATATTATCAAAAGAAGGAAAGAAAGTTATCGTGTTAGAGAAAAACTCTCAATTAGGCGGAGGGCTTCAGATTTTTTCAAGAGATAAAACCTTATTTGAAACCGGCGTACATTATGTTGGTGGGCTAGAAGAAGGGCAAACTTTGAATCAACTATTTAAATATTTAAATTTAATGGATAAAATTCAAATCAAACAAATGGATAAAGATTGTTTTGACAAGATTCATTTTGGAAATGAAGATAAATATTACTCTATTGGTCAGGGGTACGAAAAGTTTATTTCTAATTTAGTAGAAGATTTCCCTCATCAAAAAAAAGAAATTACAGAATACTGCAAAACAATAAAACAGGTTTGTAAGGAATTTCCATTGTATAATTTGAAAGACCAAACTAACTACCCTATTTCAAATGAGGAGGTGGAAAGTGTTGATGAAGTTATTGATTCAATAATAACCGACAATCGATTAAGAAATGTATTAGGATCTCAGAATATTTTATACGGTGGGAAAAAAGGAATTACTCCTTTTTATATTCATGCACTTATTATAAATTCTTATATAGAATCTGCTTGGAGATTTGTAAATGGAAGTTCTCAAGTCGCAAGATTTCTTGCGAGATCAATAAAATCATTTGGAGGAGAGGTGCTGAAAAAATCAGAAGTAATTAATGCGAAAATTATAGATAAGACAATTGCGTCCGTAAAGTTAGAAGATGGGACTATATTAGAAGGAAATAATATTATTTCAAGTTTACATCCAATTCAAACTATTAAAATTATGGGAGAAGAGAATTTTAAGGGCCTTTATAAAAAACGAATAAATAATATTCAGAATTCAGTATCTTCTTTTGGACTTCATGTCTCGTTTAAAAAAAATACATTTCCATATCTTAATCATAATGTTTATCATTTTGAGGATGAGAATATTTGGGGTGTTGATGATTATACAGAAAAGAGCTGGCCAAAAGGTTTATTCCTATGTTTTCATCCTTTAAAAAATAATCTTGATTATGCAGATGGATGTTCAGTTCTAACTTATATGAATTATGAAGATGTAAAAAAATGGGACAGTACTTCTAGCACGCATTTTAAGTTAAGAGATAGAGGTGAAAGCTATGGAATATTTAAAAAAGAATATGAAGAAAAAGTAATTACATCCTTAGAAAAAATATATCCAAATATTAGGAGTTGTATAAAATCAGTACACAGCTCCACTCCCTTAACTTTAAGAGATTATAATGCAGCTCCATTTGGGACAATGTATGGGTTTCAGAAAGATAAAAGACACCCATTGCAATCCTATATTCATACAAAAACAAATATTAAAAACTTATATCTAACTGGACAAAGCGTTAACCTTCATGGCGTTTTAGGGGTTACAATTTCTGCGTTATTAACCTGCTTTAATTTTGTTGATCAAAGAAAGTTAATGGAAAGCATTAGAAATGCTAAGTAGATTATTTTTATCCTTCTTCTTTTTTTTGGCATTTCCTTTTATATCAAGTGGTCAAATTGTAAAGGGACAGGTATTAGATGCAGAAACAAATGAGCCATTACCCTTTTGTAATATTATTTGTAAATCAACGAATATTGGAACAGTTACTGATAAAAATGGAAAATTTAGCATTAACACTGCTATTGGCTCAAAATTAAATATCTCTTTTATTGGCTATAAGCAACTAGAACTTTTGGTTAATAAACATAAGCTTGGAAAGCTTTATTTAGACTTACAAACTACAAACATTCCAGAAGTAAGGATTGTAATTAGAGAGGACCCCGCTGTTTTACTGATGAGAGAAGTAATTAAAAGAAAGAAGCTTTTAAGACCGCAGAGAGATGTTAAGGGGATGGGAGTGCAAGATCTATTAAAGATATATATATCTGATCCAAACCATAAATTTATTGGTCTTAAAAAATCAAAATTATTTGGGAAGATGTCAGATAGAATGATTGATGGGGTCCCTTTTTTCATATCAGAAAAAAGATTACTTAATGATAGTTTATTAAGTCAGCAAGATTACGGTGTTGGTATAGAAAATATTTTTTTTGTAAATTATATTAATTCATTAAATTTTAATTTTGATATCTATAATGATTTAATTAATATAATGGGGACAAGTGTTGTAAGTCCAATATCTACTAATGCATTTTCTTTTTACAAATATTATCTTGTAGATAGTTGCTTCTTAAATAATAGTTATTGTTACAAGGTAAAATTAACCAAGAAAAGGAAGGGAGATGCTGTATTATTAGGTGATATTTGGATAGAAAAAAACTCTTTTATAGTTAAAAAAACAGATATTTCATTAGAAAATAAATATATTAATCTTTTGGAAGAATTTAAGTTCTCTCAGAATTTTGATAAAAAAGAAGGGGTAATCTTTGAGTCTAGTAATAGTGTTGAATTTACAATATCAACAGCTGACCTTCAATTAATGCCAGATTCGATATCATTGAAAATAAACAAACAAATAAGAAAATTTAAATTTAAAGAAAGTAAGGATGTAAAAGATTCAACATTAAATACAGAAAATATCTTATTTGAGATTGCAATAATTGATTCTTTAAATAATGATCCTCATATTAAATTAATTACAGAATTAAGCGAACTATTTATAACCTCATATTATACTATTGGAAAAATAGATATAGGTCCTATTTACGATATGTACTCTAGTAATAAGGCAGAAGGAATAAGATCGTTAATGTTATTTAGAACAAATAAATATTTTATGAATAATTTATTAATCTCTAATTATATTGGGTATGGATCTTCAGACAAACGTTATAAATATGGTTCTGAGTTTAAGATAAGAGATAAAAAAGAAAAGAGTTTAGAACTTACATTGAGCTATAAGAATCATATTGAGAGTATGGGTGATCAATATATATATAGAGTCTTATATCCTAACGTATTTCAAGCTTCAGGTGATGATGTGTTCACCTCTTTGTTTGCCGGAGGAATGCAAGAAGATAAGATGTTATATTTTATACAAAGTAGGGCTTCAATCAAGAAAGAGTTTGGTAATTTGGACGTGTCTACATATTTTTCTAACAAAAAAATTGAGAAGAATATGAATCTTTTAATTAGTAATGATATCCATCATACAACTTTAGGATTTAGTTTTCGGTTTTCTAAATCAAAGAAAGTAAAAAATCATTTCAATACTTATAATATAAAATCTACCGCTCCTCTTTTTTCTGGGGATATAGCTATTTCTGATAAGCAATATCTTAGTTCTGCTTACAATATCATAAAAGCTAAATTAATAGTTAGACAAAATATCAACACCACTTTTCTTGGAAGAACTAGATATGTATTAGATATGGGGTACTATAAAACAAGTAATGAGACACCTTTAATATTTTTAGAGTATCATAGAGGTAATAAATCGTACATTTATGATTTAACAAAATCATCATTAATGAATCCAAATGAGTTTGTTAGTGATCGGTATGTTGCATTTTATATTGATCAGCATTTGAATGGTCGAATTTTTAACCATATACCATTATTAAAAAGATTAGAAATAAGAGAAACAATTACAACTAATATTGTTTTTGGAAATTTACATAATACATTTCAAAGGAATAATCTTTCTGATCTTACCTATGCATTAAATTATAGCACACCATATGCAGAGATGGGAATTGGAGTAGAAAATATTTTCAAATTAATTAGACTAAATTTTATTTGGAGATTAACATATTTAGATAAACCTAAATCGGCAACTTTTGGTATTACCGGAGGTATTTATTTTTCCTTATAATTATTTATTCTGAAAATAAATTTGCTAAATTTCTAACAGATTGTTTATGCCTTGCTACAAATGGATTTTTTTTATCCCACACATAACCTGCAAGAACAGAACATATCTGTTTCTTGACTTTTTCATCAATAATATCTGAGAAAAATATTTTGTGTAAAGATCCATCATACCATGCATCTATATAAGTTCGAAATACTTCAATGCCATTTAAAATTGGCATTGAATACTCTAAATCCCAATCAATTTTTTCTCCTTTAAGTTGTTTGCTCGCTAATTTCCCTGCAAGTATTCCTGATTCAGTTGCAAAAGTTACGCCTGCAGAGAAAATTGGATCCAAGAATTCAGTTGAATTTCCAGTTAAAACATATCCAGGTCCATGAAGTTGCTTTACGGCAATAGAGTAAGCAGAAATCATAAGAGGTTCAAATATCATATCAGCATTTTGAAACCTAGCCTGCAATAATGGTTCGTTATTAATTAATGATTTTAATCTTTCAGTAGGAGTTCCTTTATATTTTTCAAGATAATCAGGATTCCCAACAAATCCACATGATGTATTACCATTTGAAAAGGGAATTACCCATATCCAAACATCAGGGGTATGAGAAATTGCAACAACTTTATTAGAATCTTCAGTATTTGGTCTATTTAAGTCTTTGAAATGCGTAAATATTGTCGATCTATTTGGCTGTGTAGATGGATAATTTAAATCTAATAATTTTGGAATTACCCTACCGTACCCACTTGCGTCAATAATAAATTTTGCTTCTATTTTTTTTTCAACACCTCTCTTGTCTTTAACTATTATTGTAGAGTTTGTTTTGTTAAACTTAATGTCTATAACTTCAGATTCATAATCAATAGCAACACCCATTGATTCTACTTTATCTGCAATTACTTTATCAAATTTATCTCTAGGAACTTGCCAAGTCCACGCCTTCCCTTTTGTGAATTGTTCAGAAAAATCAAACTCACATCTCTGTTCTCCTTTAAGAAAAATAGCCCCATTTTTTACTTGAAAATTATGTTTATTTAATTCTTCTAGCACTCCAGCCTCTTCAAAATGATCCATACACCGTGCTAACAAACTCTCACCAATAACAAATCTTGGGAATTTAGTCTTCTCTATAATTTTAACGTTTAATCCACTTTTATTAGCTATTGCTGCTGCCATTGTACCTGATGGACCTGCTCCAACAACTAATATGTCAACCTTTTCGATATTCATTCTTTATTATTTTACCCTTAACTCTAATAAAGTATGATACTCACCGATTATTTGTTGGTTGACCACTTTTAACTGTGTTTTAGATATAATCTTTTTAAAATCCTTTTCTGAATACATTCTGCTATTTCCATTAGCAATAAATGTAAAATATAATGATGTTCCTAAAAGGCAGTATTCTGCAGCATCAAATTTCTGATTGTCCCAAAAAAGTTCAACAATTAATATCCTTGTATCTTTATCTGCAACTCCAGCAAGTTGATTTAGAATATCTTCCACCTCTTTTTCAGAAAAACAGTCTAAAAACTGACTCATCCAAATAACATCATTATTTTTTGGTAGGTCAATATTCTCTGATAACATATTCTGTTCTACAAAACTTACTCTGTCAATAAATCCATGTGTTTTAATATTTTTTTCTGCTGCAATTAATTGCTTATTTAAATCAACAATTGTAACATTTACATCTTTATTATATTTACAAACTTCAATAGTGAATTTCCCTGTATTCCCTCCAATATCCATAATTTTATTTGGAGAAGATGAGAAAACAATATCTAGCGAGTTATAAAAAATTGCATCAGAATAAAAATGATCAAAATCAAACCAACTTTTAGCAACCTGTGGAGGGAGCTCTAACAAACCCTCATACACTGTATCCCAATCCCCAAACTCCTGAAGTCCAATTGGCTTTTCTTGTTTTATAGATTCTGTCAAATGATAAGCTCCTTTATAACAAACATCTTGAACAAAATCTAGATTAATTGAAGCCTGTTTATCGTGTAACATAAAAAATCCAACACTTCCTAATGCGAATTGATCATCTTCATTCCGTTCAGATACTTGTACTTTACAAAGCATATCTAACAACACTTTAATTCCATACTTTGATATAGAGGTGCCTCTTGAAATATCTTCAATTTTATTATACCCTTTATTTTTGTCTAGAAACTCTAATATTCCTAATCTTTTTGAAGCAATAATTGCCTGAAAAACAATTGGGTAAAACGCTATTATTTGTGCCTGACTCATTGCTTCAAAAGCACTCATTTTTTCGCTAGTCATCTTAATTATCTCTTAAATAGTTCTCAATCTTGTTTAATTTGTTGTAAAAAACATCATCATCTATAGAATTTGATCCTATTAATTCTTTAACTGTATCTATTGTACGTTTTGTTTCATTACACACTTTCTTTTCTGCTTTTAAAATTTCAAGCGCCTTTACGCAAGCCATTAATTGAATACTCATAACTTGAAAGGCATTATCAATTACTTTTCTAGTAATTAAAGCAGAGTTAGTCCCGATACTAACTATATCTTGATTATCATTATTGCAAGTGATTGAGTGCACACTCATTGGATTAGATAACATCTGACTCTCTGCAGTGGTAGAAGTTGCTGTAAATTGTACTCCTTGCATTCCATAATTTACTCCTAACTTTCCTATATTGAGAAATGGAGGTAAAATTTTATTTGTTTTTGAATTAAGTAAAAGATTAAGCTGTCTTTCTGTTAACATCGTTAGTTTAGTTATTGCAATCTTTAACTTATCCATTTCTAAGGAAATATAATCTCCATGAAAATTTCCACCATGCACAATTTTCTGATTATCAACATCAACTATTGGATTATCATCAGCAGAATTTATTTCGTTTTCCACAACTAACTCACTAAAATTGATAGTATCTAAAATAGGGCCAAGAACTTGCGGAGTACATCTTACACTATAAAATTCTTGAAAGTTTTTATCCTCACCAGAATACCTATTTGTTATTAAACTGGAAGTTTCTAAAATATTTCTAATTCTTAATGCAATTTCATTCTGACCATCATGAAGCTTAACCTGATTTAGTTCTTTGGATATATAATCATCATACGAACCAAATATTTCTAACATCATAGCGGAAATTTTAACACTCCACTTGATTAAAATTTTAGAATTAATAATATTAATAGCTGAAAGTGCAGTCATACAAGCCGTTCCGTTTATCATTGCTAGCCCATCTCTTAATTCTAATTTATGTGGTTGTAAGTTACTTTCTTTAATAAGTTTTGAAATATGATCTTTTTCATCTTTATTATTTACCCCCTTACCTTCACCTATAATACCAAGTGCTAAATGAGCTAATTGAACCAAATCTCCACTTGCACCAACCCCCCCGTGCTCATAAATATCAGGGCATATTCCATTATTAATGTAATTTGAAAGAGTGTTTATCAAAGACTGACTTACTCCTGATTTCCCTTGCAAGAAAGTATGCAGCCTAATAATCATTATAATTTTTACAACCTTAGTAGGCAATACGGCTCCCATTCCGCTTGAATGGCTTCTTATCAGATTATACTGTAATTTAATTTGATCTTCCTTATTAACTTTAAAATCAGCCATTGGTCCAAAGCCTGTATTTACACCATAAACTAAATTATTCTTTGAAAAAGATTTTAAAAAATTAAATGACTTTAATGCATTAGCTATATCCTGTTCACTATAAGAATATGATCTATGCCCATTAATTATTTCTTTTAAATCAGTTATTGTTAATCTATTCATCTATCTTTTGTCTATAAATCTATTTATTTTTCTATTCTTATTAATTCCAATCTTATCATTTATTATTCTATTCTCTACAACACAAATTTCTGGGGTAAATAATAACTTTGATTTCAAAAAATCTTTTAATTCTTTCAGTGATGAGGTCTGTAAAAATATATCAGCTACAAATAAACATAATTTATCAGAATTAAACTCATCTAAACTTACTTCAATTGCAAAATTTTCTACATGTTTAAATGCATATACCGCTTCAATAATAGCAGATGGAAATATTGTAGTGCCTTTAACCTTTAGCCTTTGACTTTTTCTCCCTAAAACAGGCCCTAGTCGTAATGAGGTTCTTCCGCACTTACATTTAGCGCGATACACAGTGCAGATATCACCTGTACGATATCGTAAAAGTGGCATTGCTTCAACCCCTAAGGTAGTAATCACCACCTCACCACTATCACCATCTTTAACTTCAATGCCATTCTTATCAAGTACTTCAACAAACAACAAATCCTCTTGCAGATGTCCACCCCTTCCCTCATCACATTCAGTAAAAGCAGTCATCATTTCAGTTGATGCATATGTAGAATAAAGCTTAATGTTTAAATCTGAAGAAATTGCCTTCCCTAGACTATTTAACTGAAGATTAGACTCTCTTATTGGCTCTCCGATACAGATGCCTTTTAACAATGAACATTGAGATAAATCAATATTGTTATCCTTAGCAAATCTTATCATTTTTAACAAGAATGATGGGACAGCAATAATAATCTCTGGTTTAAACCTCTCAATCATATCCCATTGATATTTTAGACTTCCGGGTCCTGTCCGGATAATACCAATGCCAAGCTCTTGAGATCCTAAATAATAAGCTAATCCTGCCATAAAACATTTATCAAGAGTTGTTGTTAGTAAAACCTTATTTCCTTTTTTAATATTACAAAGCTTAAAAGAGTTTCGCTCATTAATCCCTAACCTTTTTAAATCATTTTGTGTTAAATAAAAAGAAATTGGATCTCCTACAGTACCAGATGTAGTAATAAAATCTCTCACTTTATTCTTTGGCACACATAAAAAATCAGTGTTATGCATAGAAATATCATCTTTAGTGGTAAACGGGAGTTTCTTAATATCTATTAATGCACTAATTTTACAAGAAATCGGGAGTGATTTTTTGTAAAATGTAGAGTTAGTCTGAATATAATTAAGAAGATGATTAATTTTTTCTAATACCATTCTATAGATTTAAAAGGTAAAATTACTTTTTTTGAAAACAAATAGACTAAATTAATTAAACATTTCTCTTCAAGAAAATTTATTTGCAAGATAAAACCTAATCAAAATAAAAAAAGTTCGAAATTAGGACCGTAAGGCCCACTAAAATAAACCCACTCAATGAGTGGGTTTTTATTTATTCAATAATTATTTTCTTCTCAACAGATCCATCATCATAGATATAAAAGATAGGTTGATCAGTTTGTTTTGTTTCTCTGCCTAATATATCAATAGTATTAATAAGACGCTTATTATAATTATCTATTTGAATCATATTGGTTGATGATACTAAACTAATTGGCTGTTGTTGTGTTACACAATGCACCATACCACCCTCATAGTACATATTACTACAATCAATACCTACAACAGTTTTGCTTAGGTATAAATTTTGAATAATGCTTAATGCAATAGAATCATTTGGATCATTATAGATAGGAACTAAAACAGCATCATTTGCTACATAATAATTCACGTAACTACCCTTAAAGTTAACATTACCTCCCCAAGAAGTAGTAACATTATTTTGAGTTAATGGCAATGTTATAAAAGAATAAGGACTCCCATTTACATCTGTAGCAGAGTTTAATGTCGAAATATCTTGAGTAGATAGCCCCCAATAAATTAAATCAGAATTACTCATAGTAACTATAGTATTCATGTTTACAAATTTTACAAAACCATCAATATGCATATCTGTAATATCTAATGACCCTCCAAATGCGCCATCCAGCCAAATGAAATTAGTAACACCTAAATAAGAAGTTAAATAATTCTCAATCTGCATTTCTGTTAGATTTGGATTTCTATCTGCTCCTGTTATTGAGCTTCTAGTCATTATCGCACTACCATTTCCATCAACCTCAACAGATCCACCCTCTAAAACAAAGCCATCAAGATCTACATACGGAAGGTTTAAATCATTAGCGATTAAAGTTGGAATTTGGTTGTCTAATGCGTAAGGAGCGTCTCCTCCCCAACCATTAAATCCAAAATCAAGAATAATTAAATTATTATTATTGTCGTATACAAAAATAGGCCCATTATCTCTTGTCCAGTAATCATCATTTGGATGAATGTAAAAATCAACATTTGTCAATGGTACTGATGCAGCACTTAAAACTTGTTGAACATGAATTTGTTCATTTGTATCGTAAACTATAATATGTACATTTTCTCCTGTTTCCAATGCTGCAACCATTTCAATAAAAGCAGGCTCGTTATCTTCTTGATGCCAAGGAGGATAAGTAAAGTTATGCGGCCATTGCAACCATGTTCCTTCATGCTGATTTTCCTCAGAAGGCATAGTATATTGAATTTGTGCAATATTTAAAAGAGGCAAAAAAAGAAAAATTACTATTAGTTTTTGCATACTGCAATTATACAAAAGTTTATGGGAAATTTTGAAGAGAAAAAAGTCAGGGTAGCAGGATTACAACCTACACTCATTTTACTAGATTACAGCAAGATTTCAAAATAAAAATTGCTCCGCTTTTTGCACTGCTAATCAATTTACTAAAAAAAATATAGAGAAAAAGTTATCTTAAAAAGATAATCTCTACCCTTCTATTTTTTTGCCTTCCAAGTCTATTTGTATTGGAGTATACTGGTCTTTCTTCACCATATCCTATATAACTTAATCTTTCTGATGGAAACCCATTCTTTATCATAAAATTATAAACTTTCTCAGCTCTTTTATCTGATAAGTGCTGATTACTTAAATGAAATGGAGTATTGTCAGTATGTCCTAATATTTCAAAATTATACTCTGTATAATCTTCTAAGATCCCTAAAATCTCTATTAATTTCTTTTTTTCACTTCTCTTTAAGCTAAATTTCCCAATATCAAAATAAATATTAGATATAGAATCTAGGTTCGAGGCAGGTGCCACATAAAAATCAATTGTAGTGTCAGAAAATGCTTTTAAATTACTTAATTGTGAAAGCTATAAGGATGAAAAAGAAAAGATAGAATTTTCTCTTCCTCTACATGAGCTAATTGTAAATAATGATACGTTAAGAACTTATGCTATTGGAGGCTTAAATGAAACAACAAAAGAAAAAGAGGAAAATTTTACTGTCAAAAGAATGTATGCTACTTTAAATAATGGAGAGCTCATGCTCATACAGGACTATGTTTTCAACAAAGTGTTAATTACTATTGACCAATTGCAGTAATAAATTGCTCTACTATACCAATAGAAAAATTATATTTGACACTTAAATAAACCACTTTAAAACACAAATTTACGAATGAAATTTATAGTTAATAGTACAGCATTGTTAAGGGAATTACAGAAACTAAATGGAGTAATTAGTTCAAGTAATACTTTGCCAATTTTGGATAATTTTTTATTTAATATTAGTAATAATCAAATGTCAATTGTTGCTTCTGATTTAGAAACTACAATGATGTCATCAATAAGTGTAGAAGCTGATGTTGATGGAAAAATAACTATACCTGCTCGTATCTTAATTGACACCTTAAAAACCTTTTCAAACCAACCTTTAACTTTTATTGTTGATACTAATACTTACGGTATCGAAATGAGCTCAGAGTTAGGGAATTATAAGTTAGCTGGACAAAATGCAGATGAATTTCCTAAAATGCCAACTTTACA
>ENA-ORDR01001143-ORDR01001143.1-marine-metagenome-genome-assembly--contig:-NODE-1143-length-12771-cov-12.149835_pt1 | contig 12771 bp, 11 predicted proteins | sample MGYA00240993_ERZ508538 | MGnify/ENA primary metagenome ERZ508538 (study PRJEB26207, sample SAMN05421999) | marine metagenome | isolation source: Monterey Bay, California, USA | place: USA:Monterey Bay...
AAGGAAGGAGTGCATGCAATTGTTCCTGTAATGCTATATGATGCAAAACTTTCACAAATAATGTCAGATAAATTATTAGCAGAAGGGATTTATGTGATTGGCTTCTTTTACCCAGTTGTACCGAAAGATAAAGCAAGAATTAGGGTGCAGATTTCTGCAGCACACAGTCGTAAAAATCTGGATAAAGCCATAGCTGCTTTTACTAAGATTGGAAAAGAGTTAAACGTTATAAACAATAATAGGTAATAATATTTTGCAGAAATAGAAAAAAGTGTAATTTTGCAGCCCTTTTATAAAGGACTAAAAACATATATATAGTGGATACATTAAGTTACAAAACATTATCAGCAAATAAAGAAACAGCCAACAAAGTGTGGTTTGTTGTAGATGCTGAAGGACAAACTCTAGGAAGAATGGCATCAAAAATTGCCAAAGTTTTAAGAGGAAAATACAAAACAAATTTTACTCCTCATGCTGATTGTGGTGATTATGTTATCATCATTAATGCAGGTAAAATTGTAATGACAGGAAATAAGATCGAAGATCGAAGAATCTTTTCTCACACAGGATATCCTGGTGGACAAAAAAGAATTTCTCCTGCACAAATGCTGGCAAAAGATGAAACATCTGTTGTAAAACATGCTGTAAAGGGAATGTTGCCTAAAAATAAATTAGGTGATGCTATCTTAAGAAACTGTTATATATATGCAGGTACTGAGCATGATCATGAAGCTCAAAAGCCAACATTACTTAATTTAAACGACTTAAAATAATATGGAGACAATTCACACAATTGGTAGAAGAAAAGCATCTGTTGCTAGAGTCTACATGTCAAAAGGGAAAGGAAATATTACTGTAAATGGTAAAGATTTTAAAGAATACTTTCCAGTTGATACTATGCAGTTTAAATTAGAACAACCATTTAAAATTTCTGATTTATCAGGAAAATTTGATGTAAAAGTTAATGTAGATGGTGGTGGTACTACTGGACAAGCAGAAGCTATTCGTTTAGCAATCTCAAGAGCTTTATGTGAGTTAGATGCTGAAAACAGACCAGCATTAAAAGCTGAAGGTTTATTAACTAGAGATGCAAGAGTTGTAGAGCGTAAAAAACCAGGTCAGAAAAAAGCAAGGAAGAAATTCCAGTGGGTTAAAAGATAGAAACAATCAATTTATTAATAAATGTTTAGCATCTAAACTGTTAGGACAAGTAAATAACTTCTACCTAGCAGTTGCTTAACGAAAAAAGAAAGTAAACATGTCAAGAACAAACTTCAAAGAATTATTACAAGCAGGTGTACATTTCGGACACCTTAAGAAAAAGTATAATCCAGCAATGTCTCCTTATGTATTTATGGAGAAAAACGGGATTCATATTATTGATTTAAACAAAACAGTAGCAATGGTTGATGATGCTGCTGCTGCAATGAAACAAATTGCAAAATCAGGTAAAAAGATTTTATTTGTTGCTACAAAAAAACAAGCTAAAGGTATAGTTACAGAAACTGCAGAAGCATTAAATATGCCTTATATTACTGAAAGGTGGCCAGGTGGTTTATTAACTAACTTTGCTACTATCCGTAAGTCAATTAAAAAAATGCAAACTATTGATAAAATGAAAGAGAATGGGACATTCGATTCATTATCAAAAAGAGAAAGATTACAAATTGACAGACAAAGAGCTAAATTAGACTTAAACTTAGGTTCTATTGTTAAAATGACAAGAATGCCAGAAGCTGTATTTATTGTTGACACTAACAAAGAAAATATTGCTTTAGCTGAGGCTAATAAATTAGGAATTAGATCATTCGCTATGAACGATACTAATACTAATCCTTCTTTAGTAAACTTCCCTATTCCTGCTAATGATGATGCTTCAAAATCAATTGAGTGCATAATGTCGCTTGTAAAAACTGCAATTGCAGAAGGATTAGAAGAAAGAGGTGCTGAACAAGATGCAAAAGCTGTTGAGAAGAAAGAAAAAGCTAAGAAAATAGCTGAGAAAGCTTCTGAAAAGCAAGAAGCCCCTAAGAAAGAAGACAAATAATAATAATTTTTAGAAAAGAAAAATGGCAGATATTAAAGCGGCTGATGTAGCCAAATTAAGAAAGCAAACTGGTGCAGGAATGATGGATTGCAAAAAAGCATTAGTTGAGGCTAATGGTGATTTTGATGCAGCAATTAATGTACTTAGAAAAAAAGGACAAAAAGTAGCTGCAAAGCGTGCTGATAGAGATGCAAGTGAAGGAATTGCAATAACAAAAATTAATGCAGATAAAACTGCAGGTGTAGCTATAGTATTAGCTTGTGAAACTGATTTTGTTGCTAAGAATGATTCTTACAAAGCATTAGCTAGTGATTTTGCTGATATTGCATTAAATCATAATGATAAAGAAGCATTCCTTGCTGCTGATTTTGGAGGAATGAGTGTTGCAGAAAAATTAATTGAGCAAACTGGAGTTATTGGTGAGAAAATTGAAATTTCAGGATTTGAGAAAGTAGAAGCAAATTTTGTAGGGTCATATACTCATGGTGTTAAAATTGCAGTATTAGTTGGACTTAATAATGCAGTTGATAATGCTGAAGATTTAGCTAAAGATCTTGCTATGCAGGTTGCCTCTATGGGAGCTACAACTTTATCATATAAAGATTTTGACCCAACTTTTGTTTCATCAGAAACTGAAGCAAGAATTGCTGTTATTGAAAAAGAAAACATTGAATTAGGAAGGTTAGGGAAAACATTAAAAAATGTCCCTCAGTATATTTCAATGGCACAATTAACTGATGAGGTTATGGCTAATGCAAAATCTGAAATTGAATCTCAATTAGCTTCAGAAGGTAAACCGGAGCAAATTTGGGACAAAATTGTACCAGGTAAGATTGATAGATTTATTTCTGATAACACTACACTTGATCAAGAAATGTGTTTATTGGATCAGGACTTTATTAAAGATGAAAAGAAAAATGTTGCATCATATATTGCTACTTATGGTGATGTTGCAGTTTCTTCATTTAAAAGAGTTTCTTTAGGATAATTCTTCTAAATTATATAAAATATTAAACCACTCTTTTTGAGTGGTTTTTTTATGTTTCAAAAATTCTAAGAATCTTAATTTTTACTTTAACTGATTTATCTATCTTTGAAAAACTTTTAATAATTATGAAATACAAAAGAATTCTATTAAAACTAAGTGGAGAATCCTTAATGGGGGATGGGGAATACGGTATCGATTCAAAGATGTTAAGTAAATATGCTACTGAAATAAATGAGATTATTGAGCAAGGAATTGAAGTTGCGATTGTAATTGGTGGAGGAAATATTTATAGAGGAATTCAATCAGAAGGTGCTGGATTTGATAGAGTTCAAGGTGATTTTATGGGAATGCTTGCCACAATAATTAATGGAATGGCTTTACAATCTGCTTTGGAATCAATTAATGTTCAGACAAGATTGTTGACTGCTATTAGAATGGAGCAAGTTGCAGAGCCATATATTAGGCGTAAAGCAATGAGACATCTTCAAAAAGGCAGAGTTGTTATTTTCGGAGGAGGGACAGGAAACCCATACTTTACTACTGATACTGCAGCAACTTTAAGAGCAATTGAAGTTGAAGCTGATGTAATATTAAAAGGAACAAGAGTAGATGGGATTTATACAGCTGACCCAGAAAAAGATCCAACAGCTACTAAATATGAGACTATTTCTTTTGATGAAGTTTTTCAGAAGAAACTAAATATTATGGATTTAACAGCATTCACACTTTGCCAAGAAAACAATTTACCTATAAAAGTTTTTAATATGAATGAAAAAGGTAATTTGATGAAAGTTTGTAAGGGAGAAAATGTTGGCACATTAGTTAATTTTTAATTTAAAGAAGAATAAAATGACAGAAGAAGTTAATTTTCATTTAGATGTTGCAAAAGAAGCAATGCAAGAAGCATTATCACATTTAGAAAATATATTAGGGAAAATTAGAGCAGGAAAAGCTAATCCTCAGATGTTACGAACTGTAAAGGTTGATTATTATGGAGTTCAAACTCCACTTGCCCAAGCTGCAAATGTGTCAACACCAGATGCTCAAACTATTTCAGTACAGCCTTTTGATAAAACGTTAATTGCTGAAATTGAGCAAGCAATTGTTGACGCAAATCTAGGATTTAATCCCTCTAATAATGGAGAGAAAGTTATTATTAATGTTCCGCCATTGACTGAAGATAGAAGAAGGGATTTAGTAAAACAAGCTAAAGCAGAGATTGAGAATGCTAAAGTTAGCCTTAGAAACATCAGGCAAAAAGCAAATGATGAAATTAAGAAGCTAGCTAAAGATGGGCTTTCAGAGGATTTAGCTAGAGATGCAGAAACTAGTGTTCAAGATTTGACAAATAGTTACTCCAAACAAATAGATGATATATTTGCTAAAAAAGAGGCTGATATAATGACTGTTTAATAAGTAAAATAAATAATAAATTAATGGGAGCTTTTAGCTTCCATTTTTTTTGCGTTACCATCTTGTTTAAGCTAAAATTCAAGTATTTTAGCATAAATTTTAAGCTCTATGTGGAAGTTTCTTTCTAATTTTATTTTAAAAAACAGAATTGTAATTATTATTATGATTACTGCTCTTACTGTTTTTATGGCACAGAAGGGAAGGGAAGCAAAATTGTCATATTCTATGGCAAAATTATTGCCTAACGATCATCAGGTAAGTGTTGATTATAATTATTTCCTCAACAAGTATGGTTCGCAAAATGTATTAGTGATTGCTGTTGAAGATAGTTTGATGACTACTTTAAGTCATCTTAAAAAGTGGGATAAAGTTTCCGAATCGATTAAAAACATTAATGGTATTGAACAAATAATTTCATTTTCAAACCTTCCTATTCTTCAAAAGGATGCTGATGAAAAGAAGTTTACTGTTAAAAAGTGGTTTTCTGAGGATATACAAACGGAAGAAGAATTCCAAAAGGCCTTAGCAATTTATCAATCTCAACCCTTTTTTAAAGGATTAATTAATTCAGAAGACAATAAAGTAACTACTTTGTTAATTACACTTGATGAAGAAATGATTCGCTCATCAAAAAGAGAAATTCTAATTTTTTCAATTAAAGATTTAGTAGATAATTATTCTACTGATTTTGGTGTAAAAGCACATTATTCTGGGTTACCATATATCAGAACAGTTCACTCTGTAAAAGTAAAGAATGAAATCTCAATGTTTATCTTGTTTACTTTATTGATTACAGCTCTTATTTTATATTTATTTTTCAGGTCATTTAAAGCAACAATTTCTTCAATTATTGTTGTAATAATTGGTGTAATTTTTTCTTTTGGTTCAATTGCCTTAATGGGATATGAAATCTCTATTCTTATGGCCTTAGTCCCGCCAGTTTTAATTGTAATTGGAATTCCGAATTGCATTTTCCTCATCAATAAGTTTCATAGTGAATTTAGATTATCCAAGAATAAGGAAGACGCTTTAAGTAAAATGATTCAAAAGATTGGGAATATAACTTTACTAACCAATGTAACTACTGCTTCTGGTTTTGCAGCTTTTATTCTTACAAATAGTGAAACTCTCCAAGAGTTTGGTGTGATTGCATCACTAAATATTTTATTTATTTTTCTGTTATCTCTTTTTATTATCCCAATTTATTTTAGTTTTTCATCTGCACCAAAAAAGCGACATACTCAGCATTTAGATAAAAAATGGATAAATAATTTAGTTCAATATTTAGCATATCTAGTAAAGTATAAAAGAAAGCATATTTATGTAATTACTGTTGTATTGATTGTTGTAGGATTTTTTGGGATAATTCAACTGAAAACAACAGGAAATATTACTGAAGATTTGCCAAAAGAACAAGCATTGTATCAAGATTTAAAATTTTTAGAAAGTAACTTTGGTGGCGTTCTTCCATTAGAAGTTTTAGTCAATACAAAGAAGAAAAACGGTTTATTAAAATCATATAATCTCAGAAAAATAGAGAAATTAAGTGATGTTTTAGAAACTTATCCTGAATTCTCCAAACCCTCATCATATATTGATGCTGTAAAGTACAGTAAACAAGCATTTTATAATGGTGATTCAACTTATTATTCCTTGCCTAATAGTCAAGAGCAAAGGGTTATTTTAAGTTATTTAAAAAACAGCTCTGAAGGTTTAGGGTTTGGGAATCTGTTGATGGATTCTTTAAAACAAGAGGCTAGAATTTCTTTAAGAGTAGCAGACATCTCTACTTCTAAAATGGACAGTATTTTTGACAGTTTGCTTCCTAAAATTAATGAAATATTTGACCCAGAAAAGTATGATGTGACTATTACTGGAACTTCAATAGTTTTTTTAAATGGGACTAAATTTTTAATTAAGAACTTAGTTTTGAGCTTGCTTTTAGTTATTATTCTTATCTCTATCTTTATGGCATGGATGTTTAATTCATTTCGAATGGTAGTAGTTTCAATTATCCCAAATTTAATTCCTTTACTGCTTACCGGAGCGATTATGGGATATTTTGGGATTGCATTAAAACCATCAACAATTCTTGTATTTTCCATTGCATTTGGAATATCAGTTGATGATACTATCCATTTTTTGGCAAAATACAGACAAGAACTTTTAATGAATAATTGGAACATCAGAAAATCAGTTTTTTCAGCATTAAATGAAACGGGCGTGAGTATGTTTTATACATCAGTTGTTTTATTCTTTGGTTTTTTTATATTTGTTGCTTCTGACTTTGGAGGGACAATAGCATTAGGATTATTGGTATCAATTACCTTAATGTTAGCAATGCTATCAAATTTATTATTGTTACCGGCATTGCTTTTGTCATTAGAAAAAATTATAAATTATGAGGCGTTTCAAGAGCCATTATTAGACACATTTGATGAGGAAGAAGATGTTGAGTTAGATGAACTTAAAGTAAAACGAAAAGAAAAATAATCATGAAAGGAATAATTTTAGCAGGAGGATCTGGGACAAGATTGCATCCACTTACATTGGCAATGAGCAAGCAAATGATGCCCATTTATGATAAACCAATGATATATTATCCATTATCTACTTTGATGTATTCAGGGATAAATGAAATTTTAATCATATCAACTCCACATGATTTACCTTTATTTAAAAAATTATTGGGTGATGGGAGTAGCATTGGTTGTAAACTTGAGTATAAAGTACAGGAAGTGCCAAATGGACTAGCTCAAGCTTTTGTTTTGGGAGAAGAATTTATTGGGGATGATAAAGTCTGTTTGATATTGGGAGATAATATTTTCCAAATGAAAGTAAAAACTTTGCAAGAATGTAGAGGTGTTAATGGCGGAATAGTTTTTGGATATCATGTTCATGATCCTGAAAGGTATGGTGTAGTTGAATTTGATAAAGATTTCCATGCGCTATCTTTAGAAGAAAAACCAGAAAATCCAAAATCTAACTATGCAGTTCCAGGGCTTTATTATTATGATAATTCAGTAGTGGAGATTGCAAAAAATATAAAACCATCAGCAAGAGGAGAATATGAAATTACTGATGTAAATAAAGAGTATTTGAGAAGAAAACAATTAGATGTTCAAGTATTAGGAAGAGGTACAACTTGGTTGGATACAGGTACATTTGCATCTTTAATGCAAGCCAATCAATATGTTCAAGTAATTGAAGAAAGGCAAGGAAGAAAAATTGGATGTATTGAAGAAGCGGCATATAGAATGGGGTATATTGATGATGCTAAACTTTTGGAAATAGCCGAGCCATTACGCAAGAGTGGTTATGGAGAATATCTTGTAAATTTGGTAAAAAAATAGTGAAAAATTTAGCTGAACTTGGTGCAATAATTGAGAATGAGATAGGAAAATTATCTTATCCTCAATCTCCTGATTTACTTTATAGTCCCATAGAATATATTATGGGTCTGCAAGGCAAGCGCATGCGCCCTATTTTAGTTTTAATGGCTCATCAGCTTTTTGATGAAAATTTAGATAAAGCAATTTCACCAGCATTATCAATTGAGGTGTTTCATAATTTTACTTTACTACATGATGATATTATGGATAAAGCACCACTTAGAAGAGGGAATGCAACAGTTCATGAAAAGTGGAATGATAATGTAGCTATTTTATCAGGTGATACTATGATGATTCAAGCTTATCAATTATTAAGCAAAGTAGATGATGAAAAATTGAGAAAAGTTTTAGATGTTTTTAGTAAAGCTGCTACTGAGGTTTGTGAAGGTCAACAGTGGGATATGGATTTTGAAACCCAAAATAATGTTGAAATATCGGAATACATGAAGATGATAGAATATAAAACTGCAGTACTTTTAGCAGCATCATTACAGATTGGAGGAATTACTGGAGGAGCATCTATTCAAGAACAAGAAAATCTTTATGAATTTGGTAGAAATATTGGAATTGCATTCCAGCTTAAAGATGATTTACTGGATGCATTTGGTAATCCTGATACATTTGGGAAGCAAGTAGGTGGAGATATTATGTCTAATAAAAAAACCTATCTGTATCTAAAAGCACTAGAAGCAGCTTCTGATAAGCAGAAAAATGAACTTGAAAAATATTTTTCTATTTCAGATACATCTACTGAAAAAGTGAATGCAGTAAAAAAGATATTTATTGATTTAAAAATACAATCCTTTATTATTGATTTGATGAAAGAATATCAAATGAGAGCTATGATGCATTTAGATGCAATTGGATCATCAAATAAAGAGCCACTTATCGCTTTTTCTGAAAAATTAATGGATAGGATTTCGTAATTTTAGTTCTCTTAAAATCAAACTTATAAAACTAGTATTTATTAATTAAAATAGATAGTTTTGCATACTCAATTTAGCAATAAATAATGGATAAATTTTCCTTTTTAGGAGCGCTACATACAGGAATGATTGAAGAAATGTATCAGAACTATCTTCAAGACCCTAAAAGTATTAGTGAGGAGTGGTCAAGTTTCTTTCAAGGCTTTGACTTTGCAAAAGAAGTATATTCTGAAGAAGATATTCCGCAAATTTTCCAGAAGGAATTTAAGGTAATTAACCTGATTGACGCCTACCGAAAAAGCGGTCATTTATTTACACAAACAAACCCAGTCAGAGAAAGAAGACAATATTCACCTACTTTAGACTATAAGAATTTTGGGCTAGAGGAATCTGATTTGGAAGTTGAGTTTCAAGCAGGAGAGCAAGTTGGAATTGGAGCCTCAAAACTCTCTGATATTATTAAACATCTTGATCAGGTATATTGCCAGTCCATAGGTGTGGAATACATGTATGTTCGTGATCCGAAAGAAATAGATTGGATCAAAAACAGATTGCATAAAAACTCGAACACGCCAAAGTTTGAAGCAAAACAAAAGAAACATATTCTACATAAATTAAACCAAGCTGTTGCTTTTGAAAACTTCTTGCACAAAAAATTTGTAGGGCAAAAAAGATTTTCATTAGAAGGAGCAGAATCTTTAATTCCAGCATTGGATGCTTTAGTTGAACATAGCTCAGATCTAGGAGTTGAGGAGTTTGTAATGGGTATGTCGCATAGAGGAAGATTGAATGTATTGGCTAATATTTTTAACAAGACTTACAAAGAAATTTTTTCAGAGTTTGAGGGGAAATTATATGAAGATGATAATATTTCTGGAGATGTAAAATATCATTTAGGATTTACTTCTATGCAGAAATGCAGTAACGGAAATAATATTAAGTTAAACTTAACTCCTAATCCTTCTCACTTGGAGGCTGTTGATCCTGTTGTTGAGGGTATTACTAGAGCAAAATTAGACAGTAAATATGGTGGAGATGTAAAGAAGATTTTGCCAATTTTATTACATGGTGATGCTGCACTTGCAGGGCAAGGAGTAGTATATGAAGTTATCCAGATGGCTCAGTTAGATGGATATCAAACAGGAGGAACTATTCATATTGCAGTGAATAACCAAGTTGGATTTACCACCAATTATTTGGACGCTAGGTCGAGTACCTATTGTACAGATGTTGCAAAAGTAACTTTGTCGCCAGTACTGCATGTAAATGGAGATGATGTAGAGGCAGTTGTTCATGCTTTGCAGTTGGCAGTTGAGTACAGACAGAAATATCAAAAAGATGTATTTATTGATTTGTTGTGTTACCGAAAATATGGGCATAATGAAGGAGATGAGCCAAGGTTTACACAACCAAAATTATATGAAGCAATTTCAAAACATAAAAATCCTAGAGAGATTTATAAGGAGAAATTGATGAATGAAGGAGTTGTTGAAACAGGAATTGCAAAAGAGTTAGAAAAAGATTTCCAGGATTTATTACAAGATAGATTTGATGAAGCAAAGGAAATTAAAAAGGCAAAAATCACGCGTTTCTTAAAAGAGGAATGGAGTGAGGTAAAAAGAAATTTTATCCCTGATTTTAAGGGTTCTAATGCAACTAATATTGGTCAGGATAAGCTAAAGGAATTGGCAAAGCATTTGTATGATATTCCAGAGGAAGATAAGTTATTTAAGAAAACTAGAAAGCTATTAGCTGATAGAAAGAAGATGGTAGAAGTGTCTGATAAATTGGATTGGGCAATGGGTGAGTTACTGGCTTATGCTTCTTTATTGGATGAAGGACATGATGTAAGGTTAAGCGGACAGGATGTAGAAAGAGGTACTTTTTCACACAGGCATGCTATCCTTAAAGTGGAACAATCGGAAGAAGAAGTTTGTCCTTTGAACAGTATAAGTACAACTGCTAATTTTGAAGCCTATAATTCTTTACTTTCAGAATATGGAGTACTAGGTTTTGATTATGGATATTCTATTACTAGACCAAATACACTTACAATTTGGGAGGCTCAATTTGGAGATTTCTCTAATGGAGCGCAAATTATGTTGGATCAGTTTATTTCTTGTGCAGAGGATAAATGGAAAGTGATGAGTGGATTGGTAATGTTATTGCCTCATGGCTATGAAGGGCAAGGTGCGGAACATTCTTCTGCAAGGTTGGAACGTTATTTGCAAATGTGCGCTAAGTACAATATGCAAATTGTAAACTGCACTACCCCGGCAAACTTTTATCATGTAATGAGAAGGCAATTGAAGAGAGAATATAGAAAACCATTGGTTGTATTTACTCCTAAGAGTTTATTGAGGCATCCTAAATGCGTTTCTTCTATTACGGATTTGGCTGATGGAAAGTTTGAAGGAATTATTGATGATACAATTGCTCCAAAATCAGTAGATAGATTAGTGTTATGTAGTGGAAAAATCTACTATGAGCTATTGGATAGAAGAGAGAAAGAAGCAGTAGAAAATGTAGCTTTAGTTAGGGTAGAGCAATTGTTTCCTTTAGATAAACAAGGTATAATAGAGTTAGTTGAAAAATACAATGCTAAAGAGGTAGTTTGGGTACAAGAAGAACCAGAAAATATGGGTGCTTGGACATTCATCTTATCTGAGTTAAGAACGCTTGGAATTGATGTTATTGCAAGAGAAGCATCAGCAGCAACTGCTACCGGTTCTAGTAAAACTTCAGCAGCAGAACAAAACGAATTAATTAATAAGGTTTTTAAAAAATAAGACATGTTATTAGAAATGAGGGTCCCAAGTCCGGGAGAATCAATATCAGAAGTAGAAATTGCAGAATGGCTAGTAGAAGATGGTGATTATGTAGAGAAAGACCAGTCTATTGCAGAGATAGATTCTGATAAAGCAACTTTAGAATTACCTGCAGAGGAAAGCGGAACGATCAAAATTGTTGTTGGTGATGGAGAAACTGTTGCTGTAGGAGATGTAGTATGTATTATTGATACTTCTGGAAAAGGGGAGGCTAAAGTAAAATCAACTAAAGAAGAAACTACAGAAACTCCAAAATCGTCTGTAAAATCTGAAGCAGATTTAGTAGGAGCAAAAGCAACTCCATTGGCATCTGCTATGATTAGCGAACATGATATTTCTGCAAAACAGTTGAAGGGAACAGGAGAAAAAGGAAAAATAACTAAGAGTGATGTCTTAGGAGTAATAAAGGGGACATCAACAGACGGACCAAGAGGAACATCCAGAAAGAAAATGTCATCCCTAAGAAGAAAAATTGCGAGCAGATTGGTTACTGTTAAAAACGAAACGGCAATGCTTACTACTTTTAATGAAGTAGATATGACTGCAATATTTGATATTAGAAAACAGTACAAAGAACAGTTTAAGGAAAAGTATGGAGTTGGTTTAGGATTCATGTCCTTCTTTACTAAGGCGATTACTACTGCTTTGCAAGAGTTTAAGGATGTAAACGCAGTGATAGATGGTAATGAAGTAATCCACCATAACTATACTGATATTGGTATTGCGGTAAGTGCACCGAAAGGATTGATGGTTCCTGTAGTAAGAAATGCAGAATTGATGAATTTCCAAGAAGTAGAATCGGATATTAAACGCTTGGCAATTAAAGCCAGAGATGGAAAAATTACGATTAATGAAATGTTAGGTGGTACTTTTACCATCACTAATGGAGGTGTGTTTGGTTCTATGCTTTCTACTCCTATTATTAACCCTCCACAATCTGCAATTTTAGGTATGCATAATATTGTAGAGCGACCAATGGCGGTAGATGGAGAGGTAAAAATTAGACCAATTATGTATGTGGCACTTTCCTATGACCATAGAATTATTGATGGAAAAGAATCGGTTGGTTTCTTGGTAAGGGTAAAAGAATGTTTGGAAAACCCAACAGAACATTTGATGGGTGGTGATGTGAAAAAACATTTAGGATTGTAGAAAATTCTTTCTTAGAATTTTTGGG
>ENA-ORDR01001145-ORDR01001145.1-marine-metagenome-genome-assembly--contig:-NODE-1145-length-12768-cov-4.626980_pt1 | contig 12768 bp, 8 predicted proteins | sample MGYA00240993_ERZ508538 | MGnify/ENA primary metagenome ERZ508538 (study PRJEB26207, sample SAMN05421999) | marine metagenome | isolation source: Monterey Bay, California, USA | place: USA:Monterey Bay...
ATAATCACAATTTAAATTATTTAAAAAATATGAAAAAACTACTACTAATAACATTATTTTGTTTCCCTTTCCTGACTTTTTCTCAGTCTAATATAGGATGTACGGATTCAACAGCATGTAATTACAATCCACAAGCGATTATTGATGACGGTTCTTGTCATTTCTTATTTGGGTGTACAAATCCAAATGCGTGTAATTATGATGCAACAGCTCTTTGTGACGATGGTTCTTGTTTAACTGATAATGGTTGTACAGATTCATTAGCATGTAATTATGACCCTATAGCAACTTGTGATGATGGTTCTTGTTCTTATGAAGGATGTATATATCCTACTGCTTGTAACTATAATCCATTAGCTGGTTGTGATGATGGTTCTTGTGTTTATCCTGATGGATGTACAAATCCTGTAGCATGTAATTATGATTCTACAGCTACTTGTGATGATGGTTCTTGTATTTTGCCTGATGGATGTACAGATCCTACAGCTTGTAATTATGATTTTACAGCTATTTGTGATGATGGTTCTTGTATTTTACCTGATGGTTGTACAGACCCAACAGCATGTAATTACGATGCGACAGCAATATGTGATGATGGTTCTTGTACTGGTCTCTTAGGTTGTACATATCCTTCTGCTTGTACTTATGATCCAAATGCTACATGTGATGATGGTTCTTGTTCAGGTAATACAGGTTGTACAAACCCACTAGCATGTAATTATAATTTTTTAGCGCAATGTGATGATGGTTCTTGTGATACTGTTTATGGTTGTATGGTTCCATCAGCATGTAATTATAACCCTACAGCTACTTGTAATGACGGATCATGTAATTGGTTATATGGTTGTACAGATTCAACAGCTTGTAACTATAATTCAGCATCAATATGTGATGATGGTTCTTGTCTAGTTCCTGATGGTTGTACAGATCCACTAGCATGTAATTATGATTCTACAGCTCAATGTAATGACGGTTCTTGTTTAGGAGCACCTGGTTGTACAGATGTAACAGCATGTAATTATGATCCATTGGCAGGTTGTGATGACGGATCTTGTATTGGTCTCTTAGGTTGTACAGATACAACAGCATGTAATTATGATTCTACAGCTACTTGTGATGATGGTTCTTGTAATACTGTTTATGGTTGTATGGATCCATTAGCTTGTAACTATGACGCTTTGGTTACTTGTGATGATGGTTCTTGTAATACTATTTACGGTTGTACGTTCCCTACAGCGTGTAATTATGATCCATTAGCTACTTGTAATGATGGTTCTTGTTTAACCGCTTATGGTTGTATGGATCCAACAGCATGTAATTATGATCCTACAGCTACTTGTGATGATGGATCTTGTATTGGTCTCTTAGGTTGTACAGATCCTAATGCTTGTACTTACGATCCACTTGCAACATGTGATGATGGTTCTTGCTTTGGTAATGATGGTTGTACAGACGCTACAGCATGTAATTATGATTCAACAGCAGTTTGTGATGATGGTTCTTGTGATTACTCTTTTGGTTGTACAGATTCAACAGCATGTAATTATGATTCTACAGCACTTTGTGATGATGGATCTTGTAATACAGTTTATGGTTGTACAGATTCAACAGCAACGAACTATGACCCATTAGCTACTTGTGATGATGGAAGTTGTGTATATGATGTTCCTGGTTGCATGGATCAAACAGCATGTAATTATAATGAAAATTGTGCAGGAGAATCAGTTGTAGCAACAGTAGATGATGGTTGTTGTGATCTTCCAGCTGGATGTGATGATCCTCTTTATGAAGAGTATGATCCTTTAGTAACTTGTCCTGATCCTGCTGCATGTATTACACTTATTGCAACTGGAATTGAAACTTATACTATAGATGAGATTACTATTTATCCAAATCCATCACAAGATGTATTTAATGTTGAGTTCAACAGTTTATCAAGACAAGACTTAGAACTTAGAATCATCAATATAATTGGAGAAGTTGTTTACACTGAAAACTTGAATGAGTTTGTTGGTGAATACACTAAACAAGTTGATTTATCTACTTATACAAAAGGAGTTTACTTCTTAGAGATTACTACAGATAATGGAGTAATTAATAAGAAACTAATCCTTCAATAAGAAGTTAAGTTAATCTTAATATAAAGAAGCCTGGACATTATGTTCGGGCTTCTTTTTTGCAACAAATTTATTAGCGGTGAAAAAGTGGAGTAATTTTCAGATTGAAAACTTGCTGTAATTACCTAATGTTAATAACAAGTTCAAAATCTCTATACTTCCGCAAAACGAATTTTCGTTTGCTTTCATAAATTTGTAAAAAATATGTTATGGAAGAAATTAAAGAAGGAGAAATAGTCTATGCTACCTTTAAAGTAAAGGATAATAACAATAAAGAATACGAACTAAGGAAAGTAGTTTTTTCAAGAGAATGGAAAAGCGAATATCCAATCTTAAGAAAAGAAATCTATGTCAGATTCCTTAAACAAAATGGAATAAAGACAGATTGTACCATATTAGATGTAAAAATACTTGCTCGTACAGGTTTCAAGAACAGATCTAAAGGTTATACTACTGCTAAAAAGAACGAACAAATAAGAGACTCAGTAACAGGAGCTTATGTGTAAAAAGGTATTGTTTCTACTGTTCTTGTTTTTTGCAAACTTTCTGTTTTCTCAGAATATTGAATCTGAAAAATGGGCAGATTCTATTATTAGTAATATGAGCCCAGAAGAAAGAATTTCACAACTTCTTATGGTTGCCGCTTATTCTAACAAGGATGAATCTCATACTAGATATATTTCCAATCTGATTCAAAACTATAAAATTGGAGGATTGATGTTTTTACAAGGTGGTCCTGTTCGGCAGGCTAAACTGACCAATTACTATCAATCTGTTTCAGAAACTCCACTTATGATTGCTTTAGATGCAGAGTGGGGTGTTGCTATGAGATTAGATTCATCAATCCGATTTCCTTGGCAAATGACCTTGGGTTCAATTCAGGATGAAAAATTGATTTACCAAATGGGAGAGGAGGTTGCACGACAGTGTAAACTTATTGGAGTAAATATCAATTTTGCTCCTGTTGTAGATGTCAATTTTAATCCTGACAATCCTATTATTGGAAATCGTTCTTTTGGTGAAGATCCAATTAGAGTTGGAGAGTTAGGAATTCAGTATATGAAAGGAATGCAAGATAATAAGGTACTAGCTTGTGCAAAACATTTTCCTGGACATGGAGATACCGATTCTGACTCTCATAAAGAACTTCCAGTAATAAAACATTCAAAAGAAAGATTAGATTCTGTAGAATTATTACCTTTTAAGATGTTGATTAAAAAAGGATTAGGCTCCGTAATGGTTGCTCATCTTAATATTCCTTCATTAGACAAAACAAAAAATTTAGCAGTTTCCTTGTCTCCAGAAGTGGTAAACGGATTACTTAAAACAGAATTAGAGTTTAAAGGATTAGTTATTACAGATGCACTTAATATGAAAGGAGTAAGCAAGTTCTATAAACCAGGAGTTGTAGATGTAAAAGCACTTTTGGCAGGAAATGATGTTTTGCTTTTTTCGGAGGATGTCCCTAAAGCAATAGATCAAATAAAATTAGCAATTGAAAATGGAGAAATTACTCAAGAAGAAGTAGATGAAAGATGTAAGAAAATTTTAAAGAGTAAATATTGGATGGGATTATCAGAATTTACTACACTAAATTTAGAAAAAGTGGAAAATGAGATTATTACCAATAATACACATTTAATTAACAGGAAATTAATAAAAAAATCCATCACATTAGTTCAGAACTATGATGATTTATTACCCCTGAAAAGATTAGATACTTTAAGTATAGCTTCCGTTTCGATAGGTGAAGATGGAACTGAATTTCAGAATACATTAAGTAAGTATGCAAAAATTGATCACTATAAAATTAAAGAATCCGCTTCTGAAGAGGAAAAAGGAGCTATTTTGAGTAAACTTTCAGAGTATAACCTTGTAATTGTTGGTCTGCATAAATCGAATGCATCTGCCTGGAAAAGTTATAAGGTTAGTAGAAAAACAGATCTTTTTATTCAGAAAATTGCAGTACAATCAAAAGTTATACTTAGTGTTTTTGCTAGTCCTTACGCTTTAAATTCTTTTCTTTTTGTAAATAATTTTAATGCGGTTTTAATATCGTATCAAAACAGTGAAATATCACAAGAGATGACTTCTCAAGCAATTTTTGGAGGTTTCGGAACTAAAGGAAAATTGCCAGTATCCACAAAACACTACGCTTTAAATTACGGAATAGAAACCAATAAAATCAGATTAGAATATAGTATCCCAGAAGAATTTGGAGTAAATGAATCTGATTTGTATAAGATTGATAGTTTAGCTAAAAATGCAATATCAGAAGAGGCTACTCCTGGTTGTCAAATTCTGATTGCAAAAGAAGGTAAGATCATTTTTAATAAGTCCTATGGATATCATACTTATTCAAAGAAGAAAAAAGTAGATAATTCAGATATCTATGACTTAGCTTCTATAACAAAAATTAGTGCTACAATTCCTTTACTTATGAAAATGGTTGATGATGGAAAATTAAATATTGATAATACTTTAGGGATGTATCTGGACCTAGATACATCAAACAAATCAGAACTTGTGATAAGAGATATCTTAGCTCATCAAGCTAGATTAAAATCTTGGATTTCATTTTACAATTCTACTTTAGATGACGATACCATTAAAGGGGTGAAAGTTTTGAGAGATACTCTGTATAGTTCTACAGAGTCTGTAATCTATCCTTATAAAGTTGCAGATGATATCTACCTGCATTTTTCTTACCCTGACTCCATCTTGAATATTATTAAATATTCTGAATTAAGAGAAAATGAAGGATATAAATATTCTGATTTGGGATATTATCTTTTAAAAGAAATTATTGAAGAACACTATAATAATGAATTGAATCAACTTACTTCAGATTATTTCTATGACAAATTAGGAATGGAAAATCTTGGTTATTTACCTTTGGATAGAATAGAAAAAACAAGAATAATTCCAACTGAGCAAGATTATTTATATAGGAGCCAATTAATTAATGGATATGTTCATGATCAGGGAGCGGCAATGTTAGGAGGTGTAGGAGGGCATGCTGGTGTATTTTCAAATGCAAATGACTTGGCAAAAATTATGCAGATGTATCTAAATTATGGAGAGTATGGTGGAGAAAAGTATATTTCGAAAGAAACAGTAAAAGAATTTACAAAGTGTCAGTTTTGTAATAATGACAATAGAAGAGGAGCTGGGTTTGACAAGCCAGCAGATGAAGGAGGTCCAACTTGTAATTCTGTTTCTCATACAAGTTTCGGACATACAGGATTTACTGGAACTATTGCATGGGCAGATCCTGAAACCGAGTTAATTTATATATTTTTGTCTAACAGAATTCATCCTGATGCAAATAATTGGAAATTACTTAAGATGGATGTCCGAACAAATATTATGCAGGAAATATATAATCATTTTGGAAACTGAAAAAAATTATAAGATAGGTATTGTTTGTTATCCAACTTACGGTGGTAGTGGAGTAGTAGCTACTGAACTTGGAATTGCTCTTGCAGAGAAAGGACATGAAGTCCATTTTATTAGCTATAGCCAGCCTTTTAGATTGGACCGTGTATCGGATAAAACATTTTTTCATGAAGTAACGGTGCCAGATTATCCTTTGTTTGATTACACTCCCTATGAACTTAATTTAACTTCCAAATTAGTAGACGTAGTACTTCATGAAAAGATTGATATTTTGCATGTTCATTATGCAATACCACATGCATCTGCTGCAATACAAGCAAAACATATTCTGGAAACCTATGGTATAAAAATTCCGATTGTAACTACATTACATGGAACAGATATTACTTTACTTGGTAAGGATAAATCTTTTAAGCCAGTTATTGAATATGCAATAAATAAATCTGATGCAGTTACTTCTGTTTCATTAGATTTAAAGAAGGAAACATTAAATCATTTTAAAATTACAAAACAGATAGATGTAATACCAAATTTTATCGATTCTAATCTTTATAATAAAGATGGAGATAAAGTTTTGAGAAGTAAATTTGCAAACACTGATGAGAAAATCCTGATACATGTTTCCAATTTTAGAAAAGTAAAAAGAGTAACAGATGTAGTGAAGATTTTTGAAATTGTACAAAAAGAAATTCCTTCAAAATTAATAATGATAGGTGATGGTCCAGAAAGAATACAAGCAGAACAACTTTGCAGGAAACTTAATATATCTGATAGAGTAAAATTCATGGGAAAACTAAAATCGGTAGAAGAGTTCATGTCGATTTCAGATTTATTTTTACTTCCTTCTGAAACAGAAAGTTTTGGTCTGGTAGCATTAGAAGCTATGGCTTCAGGAGTGTCTGTTATTTCTTCCAACTCTGGAGGGTTATCGGAAGTAAATATTGATGATGTAACAGGGTATTTGTCAGAAGTAGGAGATGTTAAGCGGATGTCAGAAAATGCAATAAACTTACTTTCGGATAATGAGAAACTAGAAGAATTTAAAGAAAACGCTTTTATTCATTCTCAAAAATTTGACTTACCAAATATTTTGCCTTTATACGAATGTTTGTACGAAAAACTACAAACTAATAAATAATGAAAAGAATAGGAATTACTGGAGGAATTGGTTCTGGAAAAACTTATGTTGCGTCGGTTTTCCAATCATTGGGGATTCCAATTTTTAATGCAGATATACAAGCAAAAAAATTAATGACTTCTTCTAGAAAATTGATAAAACTAGTAAAAGAAGAATTTGGTAATGACATTTATAAAGATTCAGATTTGAACAAAGAAAAACTAGCTTCTATTGTTTTCTCAGATTCTGATAAATTACAAAAATTAAATTCTTTAGTTCATCCAATTGTAAAAGAGGAGTTTAATAATTGGTATAAGAAACAAACATCACCCTATGTAATAAAAGAGGCCGCTATTCTTTTTGAGAGTAATTCTCATATAGGATTAGATGCAGTTATCTGTGTTTCTGCTCCTTTGGAACTTAGAATGAAAAGACTTTTAAATAGAGATAATTATTCTGAGAAGGAGATAAAAAAACGGATAGAGAATCAGATTTCACAAGAGGAAAAACAAAAACTATCCGATTATATTATTGTAAATGATGAAAAGGAGTTATTACTCCCTAAAATCATTAGAATTCATAAAGAACTACTCTCCTAAAAAAGGGTATCTGTAATCTGTTGGAGGAACAAAAGTTTCTTTTATTGTTCGTGGAGAAACCCATCTCAATAAATTAAGAATAGAACCTGCTTTATCATTTGTACCAGAACCTCTAGCTCCACCAAATGGCTGTTGACTTACAACTGCTCCTGTTGGTTTATCATTTATATAGAAGTTCCCTGCAGAATTTTCTAACATTTTACATGCTGTTTCTGCTGCATATCTATCAACTGATAGGATAGCTCCTGTAAGAGCGTATTCTGATGTGTTATCTACTAAAGTAAGAGTTTCTTCCCATTTCTCTGCATTATATACATAAATAGTCATTACAGGTCCGAAAACTTCTTCTACCATAGTTTTAAACTGAGGGTTTGTAGTTACAATTATAGTAGGCTGAATAAAATAACCTACTGATTTATCGTAATTACCACCAACAATAATTTCAGCTTCATCTGAGTTTTTAGCATAATCGATATAAGAAGCGATACTATCGAATGCTTTTTCGGAAATAACTGCATTTATAAAGTTGGAGGTATCAGATGGAGATCCCATTTTAAATGAATTTACATCTTTAATAATTTGTTCTTTTACATCTCCCCAAAGGTTAGTTGGAATGTAAGCTCTACTTGCTGCAGAACATTTTTGTCCTTGGTATTCAAAAGCACCTCTACTAATAGCTGTTGCTACCTCTGCTGCTACTGCTGATTTATGTGCTACAATAAAATCTTTTCCTCCAGTTTCACCAACAATTCTTGGGTACGACTTATATTTTTCTATATTGTTACCAATTCCTTTCCATAAGGTACGGAATACATTAGTAGAACCAGTAAAGTGTAAACCTGCAAAGTTTTCATCTTGAAATACTACTTCCGAAATCTCTTTACCACTAACGGTTACCATATTAATTACTCCATCAGGCAGACCAGCAGCTTTAAATAAATCCATAATTACTTGTGCTGAATATATTTGAGTTTCTGCAGGTTTCCAAACTACTACATTACCGAGCATTGCGGGTGCTGCACATAGGTTGGCACAGATAGAAGTAAAGTTAAAAGGAGTAAGTGCAAATACAAATCCTTCTAACGGTCGGTGTTCTAATCTATTCCAAATACCTGGAGAAGATTCTGGTTGCTCTTTGTATAACTGACTCATGTATTGCACATTGAATTTGAAAAAATCAATCAATTCGCAAGCTGCATCAATTTCTGCTTGAAATACATTTTTACTTTGTGCTATCATAGTAGCAGCATTCATTCTGGCACGGAAAGGACCTGCTAAAAGGTCAGCTGCTTTTAGAAATATTGACGCTCTGTGTTCCCAACCCATTTGACTCCATTTTTCTCTTGCTTTCATTGCTGCATCTATTGATATTCTAACTTCTTTCTCTCCTCCATAGTTGGAAGTACCAACTACATGTTTGTGGTCGTGAGGAGGACATAATTCTCTTTTATCATCTGTGTAAACTTCTTTCCCTCCAATATGCATTGGTATATCAATGTGTGAGTTATACATTCTGTTATATTCTGATAGTACTTCCTCTCTTTCTGAAGTTCCTGATGCGTAACTTTTTATTGGCTCACAACTAGCTATAGGTACATTAAAAAATCCTTTTGACATTTTTATTTTCTATTTATATTTATTTGCAAAGATAGATAAAAGATAGATATTAAAAAATGGAACTTAGATGTGAGAAAATCAGAGGGTTTTATAACTGTTAAAATAGTTCAGAAGAGGTTTTCTTAAAACCAATTAGTTGTTCGTAATTTTTGCCAATTTCACGGTAGTATACATAAATATAGTAATCGTTCTTTGTTTGGTAGTGACTACCTTCTATAAAAGTTAAATTAGTATGTTTATTTGAATGATCTTGTACTATATACAGATAATTGTAGTATCCTTGTTTTAGTAAAGCGATACATTCGTATCTTCTACTTATTTCATTAAATTGAAGTTTATAATCTTCCTTTATTTTCCAATCGGTAAACCTTCCAATTAGGTAGATGTCTCCATAACTAATTTTTCTGTTTTCTAATAATGAGAAATTGACTTTAATATATTCTGCTTCTGTTTCTGAATTCCATGCTTCTTGCTTATTTATTAAGAATTCTCCGTTTATATCTGGTATACTAATAAACTCTTCAAACGACCTACTTATGTCAGTTAATAATTTTACATTTATGTTGTTGCTGTCAGATGAAATCTCTTTGATTCTTTCAGATTGATATCTTATACTTTTTATATCAAAATGACGGAATTCATTGCCCGCTTCAAAAGTATTTTCACTTTCATAATCGTAAATTAGCTGATCTTGTTTTACAAATAATGGTTGTAAATTTGTGATAGAGTTGTCTTCTCTGTTATTTTGTTGTATAACAACCTTTATATCTGAATATGGATTAGCAACATACACATTAGAATGAGAGATAGTGAAATCTATTTCTTGTTTATATTCTCTATCATCAATTAAAGTAGCTCTTTTTACATTGCTTGATATATTTAATTTTTCATCTAAAACCATAAATCTTCTTGTTAAGACAACTTCTTCCCGATTATTGTTTACAAACACTTTAATTATGTAGTTTCCAGATAATAATGGTTTTAGATAATTTTCAGGAAATACTAAGTTGTAATGCGTGTATTTTTGTAATGTATTAAAAGAAAATTCATAGTCCTCAATTCTGTTTTCGAAAAACCCATCAATATATTCTGATTGCATTAGATCTGATTGAGTCCAGTCAGAATTACAATGAACAATTGTGTAATAATAATCTTTCAAATCTTCAGAAAAATCATCAAAACTAAGTTGTAGTTTTTCTTCTGTTCCTAAATGAATAATTGGATTACTCATTGGATTATTTTCAGTATGTAAAAGTGGAGTGAGAATATTTGTATTGAAAATTTCGTTTTCAAAAACGACATTCTCCTCTTGTCCGAATGAATAGAAACTACTTAATAGAACAGCAAAAAGTATTAGTAAATATTGATTATTATTTTTCATTAAAAAATATGAATGAAATTTGTTTTTGTTTGATGCAAATTTATACTTTTGCAACCGAAAAATCTAATAATTCAAGATGTCTGAAGAGATTCGTTTAAAAAAAGGTCTAAACATACAGCTAATAGGAGCATCCGAACAAGTTTATTCTACATCAGAAGTTGCTAAGACTTACGAATTAAAACCAACTGATTTTCATGGATTGACACCAAAACTTACTGTCAAGATAGGAGATAAGGTAAAAGCTGGAACAATACTTTTTGTAGATAAGTACAATGAAATGGTTAAGTTTTGTTCTCCAGTAAGTGGTGAGGTAACTGATATCGTAAGAGGAGAAAAAAGAAGAATTTTAAAGGTTGTAATTATTTCCGACATTGAAATTGAATATGAAGATCTAAATTCAGAAAATACAACTGATTTAAGTAGAGAAAAAATAATTGATAAAATGTGTTCAAATGGAGTTTGGCCTTTTATCAGACAAAAGCCTTATGATGTAATTGCAAACCCTCTAGACACTCCAAAATCTATTTTTATTTCGGCATTTAACTCTGATCCAATTGCTATTGATAATGATTTCGCACTTTATGGAAAAGAAGAGTTGTTTCAATATGGTTTAGATATTATCACAAAACTTACTTCAGGTATTACCCATCTAAATATTGATGGTTATTCAAACCCTTCAAAAGTTTTTGCAGATGCAAAAGGAGTTCAGGTAAATAGAATTTCAGGAAAGCATCCTTCTGGTAATGTCGGAGTTCAAATTCATCATATTGACCCAATAAATAAAGATGATATTATTTGGTACTTATCTCCTCAGGATGTGATTACTATCGCTACTTTGTTTAAAGATGGGAAATATGACGCTTCTAGAGTAATTGCGGTATCAGGTTCTCAAATAAAAAATCCAAGATATTATAGAACAATTGCAGGTACTTCTGTTTTAAATTTTCTGAAAGATAATTTGAATGAAGGAAAAACAAGAGTAATTAGCGGAAATGTTCTTACAGGAAAAAAAATTGATGAAAATGGAACTTTAGGTTTTTATGATTATCAGATAACTGCAATACCAGAGGGAGATGAATCAGAATTCTTAGGTTGGATAGCTCCAGGATTAAATAAATTTTCAGCTTCTAGAACTTTTCTTTCTTGGTTGTCTCCATCAAAGAAATATAGTTTAGACGCAAATCTGCATGGTGAAGAAAGATCATATGTAATGACTGGTGAATACGAGAAAGTGTTACCTATGGATATTTATCCAAATCAACTCATAAAAGCAATAATGATAGAAGATATTGAACTAATGGAGAATTTAGGAATCTATGAAGTTTCTCCTGAGGATTTTGCATTATGTGAGTTTGTATGTACATCTAAAATTGAAGTTCAGAAAATTATTCGTCATGGTTTAGATTTAGTAAGAAAAGAAAATAGTTAATGAGATTATTTAGAAAAATATTAAATTCAGTAAAACCTCACTTCTTGGAAGGTGGAAAGTTAGAGAAGATGTATCCTGCGTATGATGCATTTGAAACTTTCTTATTTGTTCCAGATCATACAACAAAATCAGGTTCTCACATCAGAGATAGTATTGATTTAAAAAGAACTATGATTACTGTAGTAATAGCTCTTTTACCTGCATTATTCTTTGGTATGTGGAATATTGGTTACCAACATTATGAAATAGCTTTAGGTATAAAAGACACACCTTTGTTAGATTCTTTTATGTTTGGTTTCTGGAAGATGTTACCTATGATTTTAGTTTCTTATGGTGTAGGCTTAGGAATTGAATTTGCTTTTGCTAGTTTTCGAGGGCATCAAGTCAATGAAGGATATCTAGTTACAGGATTATTAATCCCTATGATCATGCCAATTAATGTGCCTCTTTGGATGCTTGCTGTATCTGTTATTTTTGCTGTTGTAATTGGTAAAGAAGTTTTTGGTGGCACAGGTATGAATATTTTAAATCCAGCTTTAACTGCAAGAGCTTTTTTGTTTTTTGCATATCCCTCATATATGTCTGGAGACAAAGTATGGGTACATGGAGCTTCTGTTGATGGTTATTCAGGGGAAACAATTTTAGGAGCACTTGCATCTAATACTAGTTCTTGGGATAGTTTACTTTGGAATGCAAGTGATGCTTTTTATGGCATAATTCCTGGTTCTGTTGGTGAAACTTCTGTTATTGCCATAGGTATAGCTGCTGTAATACCCACTTTCCAATCAAGGATGTCATCGAACCTTCCCAGATCCGACCACACATACACACTGAGATCTTTCTGCTCATGGAGCAGCTCTGAGGACCCTGGCGAAAGACCTGAGCCCAAGCACCACTTGCCGTTGCATTTGTGGCGCGGCATGCCACCGGAGGCTTTTGTCACCACAGACGTCTCATACCCGCATACTGCACACGCGTGACGAAAGGTCTTCAATACCGGCGGCTCAAAGATGATCCAGCGAGTCTCCGTGTTTGCACGTGTGGGCTGAACCGTGCATGGCTCGGGGCAGTCCTTTGCCCAATGCCCCAGCTGGCCGCAGCGAAAGCAG
>ENA-ORDR01001151-ORDR01001151.1-marine-metagenome-genome-assembly--contig:-NODE-1151-length-12745-cov-5.328702_pt1 | contig 12745 bp, 5 predicted proteins | sample MGYA00240993_ERZ508538 | MGnify/ENA primary metagenome ERZ508538 (study PRJEB26207, sample SAMN05421999) | marine metagenome | isolation source: Monterey Bay, California, USA | place: USA:Monterey Bay...
AAATACTTGCACTAAAGATTTTTCATATGATTCAATATCTAAAGGTATCCAAGTGTCATTAAATCCATCATTATTTGGTGTAATTGCTTCATAAGGTTTTACGCCAACTACAATATAAATAGAATCATAACCTAAACATCCTTCTGAATCTTCAACATTTATATAATACCATGAAGTATTTTCAGGAGAAATTACAGTAGATTTTTCGTTAATTGTATCCATATTCCAAGTCCATGTATAATTCTGACAATTATTATTATCCGAATAAATCTCAATGCTTTCTCCTTTTAAAACTACAGGGAAATTTCCATATTCAACTCCAGGGTTTGAAGCTGGCATAGCATCAATTGAAGATGTGCTAACATCAACCATTACATCTTGACTACAATTATTTTCATCCGTAATAGTTAATATATACGTTTCTGAAAGATTTTGACCAAACTCTAAAACAGTATCAGGTGAAATAATTCTATCCCCAGTTAAAACTCCATCATTCCAAGAATATGTTAATCCTGGTAGTGAGTCAATATTAATATTTATAGACTGCCCTAAACATATTGTAGTATCAATAAAGTTAACCGTATCTGGATTTAAGAAAACAGTTAAGTAATCTCTAATAAAAGTAGAATCAGTAATAGAACACCCATTATCATCTACTACTTTTACAACATACCAACCTGGGCTATTACCTGTAACATAATATTCATTATTTAAAGTTTGATTACCATCAATAAAATAATTATATTGAGGACTCCCTCCTTCAGGGAAAATCCTTACTATCCCATCATCCAGATTACAACTTTCATTAACCGAATCAACCATTAATGTGAGTTCTGATGGTTGGATAATTTCTACAGTTATTGAAGTATCACTACAATTTTCTCTATCTTCAACTATAATATAATAATTCCCAGGAGGTAAATTCTCAAATTCTAAAGAGTCTTGCGTATTCGTACCTGCTTCATGTGTCATTGAATCTGAGAATAGTCCGTCTTGATATAATGTATATAAATATGTATACTCAAAAGAAGTCCCTCCAGCACCCAAAGTTGTGATATAACCATCATCAATACCAAAGCATGAAATATCAAACTCAGCTATATCAACAGAAACTGGAGTTGGTTCATTTAAATACATTTCAAATGTATCTCTACACCCATTCGCATCTTCAATTGTAACTTTATAAGTCCCTAAAATAAGATTACTAATACTACTATCTGCCGTGCTACCTGTATTCCAAGAGTAATTATAATAATAAACAGTATCGGAGGGTGGGGTTATTAACACAAAAGGAGAACCACCATTTACATTAGCTGACAACTCTCCATCATCATAGCCATTACATGAAATAGGTGCGTCTATAGTTATTTCAACTTGTAATTCTGCAGGTTGTTCAAGAGTAAATTCAACAGTATCAGAGCAACCGGCAGCATCTGAAACAATGCAAGTATAGTAAGAAATTAAAGCTATTGAATCAACGCATAACCCTACAGCTTCTGAGGAATTTTGAGCAAGATAATCATCCCATAAATAATTATAAACAGGATTCCCGCTTGCGTCTAAACCAGGAGAACCACCATTTACTGTAAATACTTCTAATTTTCCATCACAATCATCAAAACAGCCAACATTTGATCCCCGTAAAGAATCTACGCGCAAAGCATTAGTATCGTTAATTATTACAGAAGCTAAATCTTCACACCCATTTTCATCAGTTACTGTAATTGTATAAGTGTCTGCTTGCAGATTATCTAAAGAATAAGTAGTACTATCCGTTAGTTGAAAAGCTGTATCTCCAGTAGTCCATAAATAAGAATAGGTAGTTGCTGATCCAACTCCACCTGAAACTGAATCTGTAACGGAGCCATTATTCCATGCAACACAAGTAACATGATTGGTAATAAAATTATGCTGAATAGGACTAGGCTCATTAAACATTATTGTTTCAGTATAATTACATCCATTTGCATCTTCAACTATAAAAGTGTGATTTCCTTGAGGGAACCCAGTCATTTGAGAATTAGTTCCAAAAGCAGTATCTATAGCAGAAAGATCAAAATAACTAAGAAGCCAAGTAGAGTCAGCATCTAAATAAGTGGAATCAATAATATTTCCTATAGAATCAAATTCCATATTCCAAAAACCTGATTCAAAAGCATATAAAGTGTCAGTAGGATTTGTAGGGGTTGCCGCATCATTAAATTCAATAATTTCCAGTAGTGTTGAAAGACTAGAATCTAAAGTATTAGTTATTGTGTTCCAAAAATGCACATAAGTTGTATCAGAAAATTGTACCGAATCTAGTACAGCACCATTTACAGTAAAGTTTGAAGAAGAATAAAACTGATTATAAATAGTATAATAAGGCAATGTTCCTCCAGTAGCATTTACATCTACATAACCCGAATTATCATCATGACACATTATTTGATATGAATATTCTCCAGTATTACTATTGAACACCCAGCCTGAAGTAGTTATCGTAACATCTAAAACAGTTGGTTCATCAATTGTAATATAAAATTGACTAGTACATCCATTTACATCTCTTACATGAACCAAGTGTTGCCCAGGGTCTAAGCCAGAAATGGGCATATATGTTTGTGCAATACCATTATCAACATAATATTCAAATTCAAAATCAGGTCCTGTGCCTCCAACAAATTGAATGTCGGTTATTTCACCATCATCAGCTCCAAAACAATTAACATGTGAAAATACAACACTATCAATAACAAGTTGGTCAGGGTAATCTAATGTAATTGTTGAATCTGCATAACAATTATTAGCATCAATTGCATGAATCGTATATAACCCTGGAGATAAATTAGGGAAAACAGGGTTATTTTGAGTGTTTAGACCTCCAGTGTTAGAGTACGTATATGTAGACTGTCCTCCACTTGCTAAGATTTCAATTTGAGCATTATCAACTCCATAACAAGAACTAGTAGTAATAATTAAAGAATCAATTTGAATTGGATTAACTGGTGTATTAACATCTACAGTTCCTATTATTTGACAGGTTGTAGCATCTTCAACAACTACAGAATAAGTGCCTATAGGAATATTAGAAATTGTTGCAGAAGTTGCTCCTGCAATTATGCCGTTTGCATCACTCCATTGATATGTATAAGGCGCATTTCCTGTTGCAAAAACTGTTGCTGAACCACTATTTGGACCCAAACAAGGTTCTACAGTTGTAAAGGAAACTGTAAAACCAATATCACTTCCAACAGTTACATTTTCTGTAAATTGACATCCATTAGCATCTTCAACAATAACCGTATAATTTCCAGCAATAAGACCAGTAGCTGTAGCTGATGTTTGCGTTTGCCCATCATTCCATGAATACAAATATCCTGGTGTACCACCAGAAGTAACATTAATTGAAGCTGTACCATCAGATTGCAGACAGTATTCATTTGTTGATGTAAGTGGCGAATAAACAAAATCTGTTGGCTCGGATAAACTTACAATTTCTTGAGCAATACAATTATTTTCATCTGTTGCGTCAATTACGTAAGGAGTTGGATTTGTTATGTCTCCACACAACCCAGAGTATGAGGGGGTAGTTTGTGGCGAACCAGCATCTAAAGTGTACACTACTTGTCCTACTGCATTAGCAGGATTAATTGCAACTGTTCCATTACAATCTTCAAAACATATAGGATTTGTTGGAAGAGTCGGAATAGTAAAAGTTCCCGGCTCATCCAACACAACAGTAATAGGTTCAGTACACAAGTTTGCATCTCTAATTATTAAATCATATGAATCTGCAACTAATGAAGTGTAAAATGATGCTGGGAAATAATTCTGGCCATTATCAATTGAATACTCTAAAGGTGCAGTACCTCCAATTGGTGTGCCAAAGTCAATTTCACCATCAGAGTACCCATTACAACTAACCTCATAACCATTATAATCACTTAAAACAGGTGAATAAATAATTTGTGCTGGTTCAGCTAAATAAATAGATGATGTGTATTGGCATCCATTATTATCTTCAATCATTACATTATAAGTAATATTACCTGCAAGATTGTTAAAAATGTTTGAAGGTTGATAATTACTTCCATTATCAGTTGAATATTGATATGGTGGTACACCAGGATTAAGTGGGTCAACATCAAAAGTAATCTCTCCTGTACTTGCTCCAAAACAATCTACAACTTGAGCAATATTAGCAGTTCCTGACAAGGCAGGTGGTTCATTTAAAGTATGTGCTTCAGTAGCTGTACAGTTATTTGCATCTTTATAAGTTATTGTATAATTTCCAGCTATTAAACCAGAGAAAAGAGCATTTGTCTGAAAATTAATTCCATCAATTGAGTATGTAAATGTTCCTGTACCACCACTAGCATTTGCTGTAATTGAACCATCATTTGCCCCATTACAAGAAACATGATATCCATTCATATTAAACACTGAAACAGAACCTGCTGGTACAATTGGAGAAATTGGTGTAATGTTAAAAGTTGTTGTTGGTGGTGTTGTTGAGCAACCATTAGCATCCGTAACTACAATATCATATTGCCCAGTACAAAGAGTTTGGAATGAATAAGTAGAAACCCCAGCTGGCAAAACAATTGGAGTTCCTAAGTTTAAAGTAAAACTAAAAGGACCTGTCCCTCCACTAATTGTTAAATCTTCAGCAGCTACACAATCGCCAGAACACAAATTACTAGAAACAACACTTGTATTCGCTACAAGTTGAGCTGGTTCAGAAAAAGTAATTGGGCCAAATTCATCATAAATACCTACAGTACTTGTTCCACTTCCAATGCCGCCATTTCCATTATAATATGCAGTTGAATCCATTATACGAACAAAATAATCAACATTAGGGAGAAAGCCATTTATATTAACTAATGGTGCTGTTGTTTGATTTGAACTAATATATGACAAGAAATAAGATCCTGTATAACTCCCTATTACAAGAGCATATGTTGTTGTTGGAGTTGTTTGAGTAATCTCTATTTGCATTTCATCAGTTGCAAACCCGCCATAGCAAATAATAGGCTGAGAAATAAATGCATTAGAAATAATAGGTGTAGTAGTGGCAGGAGAACATATCTCCATTAATGGATAAATCCCATTATTTGATTGACTACCATCATTAGGTGAGTTGTCCCAAAAACCATTATTCTGCAGAAACATATAATCACCATTAACAGCATTGTAAGAACCATCATAATTAGTGAATATTAAAGGATTTCCATTCTCCCAAGTGGAAGATCCATCAATTAAATTAATCCAATGCTGATTACCTCCTGTATTATTATTTCCTAATAATAAATTTAATGAATCAGATTCTTGGACTGTATTAACAGAAACAAGAGCTCCTCCATTACTTACACATAATACATTAGCAGCAGTCCATGTAGTTGTATCATTATATTCATAATAGCAGCACGACCCTATTGTCCCTATATAACTAAACCCACTGATAGAATTACAATTATTATACATACAACTACCATCATCAATAGTTGCTAAAGCATCATAATTATCTGCAGTAGGATCTGTACATCCAGGATTAGAAGCAACAAATGGAAAGCAAATTGTATCCCCATTAGTTGGCGTTGCGACCAAAACACCTGCTTGATAAACCTCAATAACCGCACTTCCAGTTAAGGTTACAATATAACAAAGTCCATTAGCTATACATTCCAGATTTGACCCAGCCCCGTTAATGAAATAAGATGATGCTCCTCCTGCTTCCATTAATAATGCATAATCTAACCACCCTCCAGAGACTCCTGAGGCAAAAAAATCAATCTCTGTTTCTCCAGAAACACATTGAGCATTTATTTTTAAAGAAGAGAAAACTAAAAATATTGCTAAAGAAAATGCACTAATCCTTTTCATCTTGGTTACAAATATAAATATAAATAATTTATTAGCTGTACATAAAACCATTAACGCACTAAAACTTTAATTAAATAGTTGTAATTATTTGTTTTTCTGTGCTTTGAATTTATATTTATTGAATTGTTGCAATTTTTAGTCCTTATCTCAATATATGAAATCAAGTCAAAAAAAGATATTAATTCTATAACATGAAAACTTCAAAAAAGAGGCCAAACTTATTACTGTAAGGTCTGCCAAAATAGAACCTAACATGAAGTTTTTTATTATTTTAGCGTTATGAAAATAACAATTAGAGAAGGAATAAAAGAAGATCTTCCGGCTGTTCTAAGGCTAATAAAAGAATTAGCTAATTATGAAAAGTCTCTAGATGAAGTAACCATTACATTAGAAGATTTGGAAAAGGATGGATTTGAGGGAAGTCCTTGTTATTGGTTCTTAGTTGCAGAAAAAGACAATGAAATTGTTGGATTATCTTTTTATTGGATTCGCTACTCAACATGGAAAGGAAAATTCTTATTCCTTGAAGACTTTGTAATTAAGGAAGAATATAAAAGGCAAGGTATCGGATCCAAATTATTTGAAGAAACAATTAAAATATGCAAGGACCAAAAACTAAATGGAATGACATGGCAAGTGTTAGATTGGAACACTCCTGCAATAGATTTCTATAAAAAGTATGATGCTGAAATTAGCACCGATTGGCTGAATGGAAAACTTACAAAGAAACAAATTGAAAAGATGATGAATACACTGCTTTAAAAAAAACTATCTGAATGTTTGAAAGATTAATCTACGCTTAGCCCCTGCACCTTTCTCAATAATAGTTATATACATTAGTTATGCATACATCTTCTTTATATATTCTTTCTCTTCTTAGTTCACCATTGTACCATTCTTTATGAACACCATCTTTCTTACCATCTATATAATTTCCTTCTCTTGTAATATTACCATCATCTTGCCAGGTTTTATGAATACCATGTTCTTTCCATAATTTCCATTTACCTTTTCCTTCTTTATAATTCCCATCGCTCCTCATTTGACCATTTAGATGGTATATTTTTTTATTATACTCGCCTTCACTGATAACTTCAATTTCTTGTTTTATTTTTCCATTTTTAAAATACGATTTCCTATTTCCTAAAACTCCAGCTTTATAATTTCCTTCCCATCTTAATTGACTCTTTTGATAATAGCGTTTGCACCATCCATCTTTCTTACCATCCTTATAATGGTGTTCCATCTCTAATTGCCCACCTTTTGAACTTGAATAATTACTCAATGCTACTCCATTAAATAATTCCCCTTCATAATACATTATAGGAAAATCTTCTGTTCCTTTATTTGTTAATTCATCATATATTAATCTATTCTCACTGCATCCAATAAGAATTACACTTATTGATAAAATTAAAAATTGTTTCATAATATTTCGGTTTCTGATTTATTCGTCATTTCATAAAAAACAATAATACAAATAATAACAAGACCTTCAGTATATTAGACGGTTTAAAAACAAAAACGGAAGAGAATCGTTCGATAATCTTCCGTTTTGTACCCGGGACGGGACTTGAACCCGTACGGACTAATGTCCATTGGATTTTAAGTCCAACGTGTCTACCAATTCCACCACCCGGGCGGGTGTTTGTGTGTCTTATAAAGAACATTCTGAGCGAGCGAGTGATGAGATTCGAACTCACGACCCTCACCTTGGCAAGGTGATGCTCTACCCCTGAGCTACACTCGCATTAGGGACGGCAAATTTAATTAAATAATCAATACTACAAAATCAAAAACTAGTTTCCTAAAAGTTTTTTTATCTCATTCAACTTCATTAATGCCTCAACTGGTGTTAAAGTATTGATATCTAAACTACTTATATCTTCCCTTATCTCTTCAAGGATAGGATCATCAAGCTTAAAAAAGCTCAATTGCATATCATTTTCATCACTTATTGCTTTCGTATTATTCTCTGTCCCCCTCATTGCTTCAAGTTGTTTCAATATTTTTTCAGCTTTTTTCACAATTTGCTTGGGCATTCCAGCCATCTTTGCAACATGTATCCCAAAACTATGCTCACTTCCACCTTCTTTTAAGGTTCTAATAAAAATAATATTCTTTCCACTTTCCTTCACTGAAACATTAAAGTTCTTTATTCTAGTAAACTGCTCAGTCATTTCATTAAGCTCATGATAATGAGTGGCAAATAAAGTCTTTGCTTTTGTAGGATGTTCGTGTAAATATTCCGCTATTGCCCATGCAATTGAGACCCCATCATAAGTTGATGTTCCTCTACCAATCTCATCTAAAAGTATCAAACTATTTTCTGATAAATTATTAAGAATACTAGCCGTTTCATTCATCTCTACCATAAAGGTTGATTCCCCCATTGATATATTATCTGAAGCTCCTACCCTAGTAAATATTTTATCTACAACTCCTATTTCTACTGATTGTGCAGGAACAAAGCTACCTATTTGAGCCATTAATACTATAAGTGCAGTTTGCCTTAAAAGGGCAGATTTACCTGACATATTCGGTCCGGTAATCATCATTAGTTGTTGTTGTTTCCTATCTAACAAAACATCATTAGGAATGTATGGTTTTCCCATTTCTAATTGCTGTTCAATTACAGGGTGCCTACCTTGTTTTATCACTAAATCTGAACCTTCATTGACAACTGGTTTTATGTAATTATGTTTTTTTGCTATTACTGAGAAACTAAGTAAACAATCCAGTTGCGATACTAAATAAGCATCTAATTGTATCGCTTCTATATGTAACGAAATTTCTTGTACTAAATCATTATACAATCTAGTTTCAATAGCAGAAATTTTATCTTCAGCACTTAGTATTTTATGTTCGTATTCTTTTAGTTCTTCAGTAATATATCGCTCAGCACTTACAAGTGTTTGCTTTCTAATCCACTGCTCAGGAACTTGTTCTTTAAATCTATTTCTTACTTCTAAATAGTAGCCAAACACATTGTTAAACGATATTTTTAATGATGATATTCCAGTTACCTCTATTTCCCTTGCAAGCATTTTATCTAAATACTCTTTCCCTGAATTTTGAATATTTCTTAACTCATCTAATTCAGCATTCACCCCTTGTTTTATCACATTTCCTTTATGCAATAACATAGGCGGGTTATCACTTAGTTCAGTTTTAATTTTTTCTTTTATCTGCTCGCAAATATTAATTTTACTAGCAATATGTTGTAATGCTTTTACTTCTGATTTCGCACACACCTCTTTTATAGGGCTAAGTGAATTTAAAGCATCTTTTAGCCTGCTACATTCTTTAGGATTTATTCTTAAAGTTGCAACTTTTGATATCAATCTTTCTAAATCTCCTATCCTACTTATTTCCATTTCTAATGTTTCTGAAATTTCATTATTTACTAAAATTTCTTCAACTATCTGATGCCTTGTTTCTATCTCCCTTACATCTTTTAATGGTAAAGCCAACCACCTTCTTAGCATCCTACTTCCCATTGCTGATTTTGTATCATCAAGCACATCAATTAACGTAATTGCTCCATCATTTGGCGAATAAAAAAGCTCTAAATTTCTTATGGTAAAGCGGTCCATCCACACATATTTTTCTTGCTCAATCCTACTTATACTTAATATGTGTTTTGTTTGATGATGTTGTGTTTCTTGCAAATAATGAAGCGCTACACCAGCAGCAATTATCCCATCTTCTAAATCAGAAACCCCAAAACCTTTTAATGAGTTTGTATCAAACTGTTTATGTAGCAACTCCTGAGTATAATCACTTGCAAAAGCCCAATCATCTAACCTATATGTGTAAAAAGAAGTGCCGAAATCTTCCTCAAATTTTCTTCTTTTATTCTTCTGATATATTACTTCTGATGGACTTAATGATTGGAGTAATTTATCAATATAATCAGTACTCCCTTCAGCAAGCATAAATTCTCCTGTTGAAATATCTAAGAAAGAAACTCCTATGTTTTTCTTACCATAATATACGGCTGCTAAAAAGTTGTTCTTTTTTGTTTCAAGTGTCAATTCATTGTACGATACTCCAGGAGTAACTAATTCCGTAACTCCTCTTTTAACAATTCCTTTTACTGATTTCGGATCTTCTAATTGATCACAAATTGCTACTCTTTCACCAGCTCTTACAAGTTTAGGCAAGTAAGTATCTAACGAATGATGAGGGAAACCTGCCAACTCAATTTTTGAATCACCATTATTCCTTGCAGTAAGTACGATTCCAAGTATTTTTGATGTTTTAATCGCATCCTCTCCGAAAGTTTCGTAAAAATCGCCTATTCTAAATAAAAGTAAAGCACCAGGATGCTTTACTTTTATGGCATTATACTGCACCATTAAGGGAGTAATTTTCTTTTCTTTCTTCTTCTTAGTTGCCAAAAATTTATTCTTTAATTTTGCAACAAATATAAGTGATGAAAAAGTTAAAAAACAAAGATTTACAAAGAATAAATATTCAGGAGTTTAAAAGTGCAGAAAAAACACCTATTACTATCGTTCTTGATAATGTGAGGAGTGCTTTAAATGTTGGTTCTGTATTCCGAACTTCTGATGCTTTTTTAATTGAAAACATTATTCTATGCGGGATTACAGCCACGCCTCCCAACAAAGAAATCCGTAAAGCTGCACTTGGAGCATCCGATTCTGTTAATTGGGAATTTGAAAAAAATACAGTTGATGCTGTTTTAAAATTAAAAAATGAGGGATATCATATTATGGGGATTGAACAAGCTGACAGATCATCAAAACTGAATGATTTTACATTAGCTAATAAACCTATTGCAATTGTTATGGGGAATGAAGTAAAAGGTGTTTCTCAGGAAGTTATAGATATTTGTGATGAAGTAATGGAAATCCCTCAATTCGGAACAAAACATTCCTTAAATATAGCTGTAACTACTGGTATTGTTATTTGGGAATTATGGAGAAAAAGAAATACTTAACTATAATTTATATTTGATCCCAAAGGAAATCACGCGATAGGAGTCATTTGACGATAATGAATTCATTAAAGATGCGTCTAAATAGTCTGTAAAACTCAACCTCACAATAGATGAAAGTTCTAAATTAATCTTTTCATATAAATCATACTCTATAGATAATCCATAAATAAATATTTTAGATTTAACTCTATCAAGATATTTATCATAACTACCACCTAAATCATCATAACCGTAAGCGTATATGTATGAGTTGGACTCTTGATTTCTCTTTATGCTTTCAAAAAACACTAAACCATATCCAATATTATAATAAAAATGGAGACTCTTTCTTTTATGAAAATAAGGACGGAAATACATATAGAGCTCTTCAAGATCGATTTTACTAACTACCTCCATCTCAAAAATATTGGCAACAAACTTCTCACCACCTCCTTCATAATTATTGTACGGATCATGCAAATTATTTGTTGTTTCAGAAATAGAATAAGAGCTATGATTCCTATATCCATTTAACTCTCCTTTTCCAAGCTGTCCATAAACATTAATAATGCTATTTATTCTTTTTTCAAGAGAGAACAGTCCAATCGTATTAATTTCTGATTTACTTAACATCCTACTTTGTTTTATATCTCCCTTGAATTGAGTAATTCCAAAATCAATTCCAACCCTCCAGTCATCAAGTAAATGATCAAATTGCAATCTACCTTGGGCACTAATTTCTGAGAAGAAACCAACTAAAAACAAAAAAACAAACCAAATTCTTTTAATCATAATTTTTACAAAGAGGTCTGCAAATTTAATTAAATGTTTCTACATTATAAAATTACTAACAACTAATGTGAATAAAGTAGTTGTATCGATAATATTGTAGTTGCTTATTTTTCTAAATTTGCATTAATAATAACTCTAACAAAAAATTAAAATGGGAATCTCAAAATTATTTTATATTATAGCAGCAGCAGCTTTAATGAGTGGTTGTGGGCTAGATAAAATGGCTAACAAATATGAAACGGTAAGTTTCACAACAACTCCACCAACTTTACAAGCGCATGGTGGCAAAGTAGCACTATCATTAGACGCTACTTTTGCTGAAAAATACTTTGCAAAAAAAGCTACAGTAGATTTTACTCCAGTTTTAGTTTACAATGGAGGAGAAACTGCATTTAAAACAATTACAATTCAAGGTGAAGATGCAACTGGAGGGGAAGCAACAATATTTAATGCAACTGGAGGTAGCTTTAAATACAATGATGCAATTAGTTATTCTGATGAAATGATGAGTTCAACTTTGGAATTAAGAGCGGTTGCAAAACAAAAGGATAAAGAAAAAGTATTAGGGCCTGTAAATATTGCTAATGGAGTTATTGCAACTTCAACTAGAGTTCAAGATACTGAAGATTTAGCAAATAACAATCACGGATATGAGCATGAAACAATCTTAGAAGAAACTGCCACAATCTACTTTTTAGTTAATCAATCAAACATCAGAACTACTGAAAAAAGTGATGACGATATTAAAGCATTAAAAACTTTCGCTAAAAACGGATACAAAACTCATTCAATTGAAATTATATCTTACGCATCTCCTGAAGGAAGTGTAAATATGAATGATAATGTTTCCGACAACAGAATGAAAAGCACTTTAAATTACACTAAAAGATTATTAAGATCTTTAAAAGTTGATGGTGCAAAAAATAGTGACTTATATACTGAAACATCAGTTGGAGAAGACTGGGAAGGTTTTGAAAATTTAGTAAAAGGATCTGACATTAAAGACAAAAGAAGAATTAATAAAATTGTAAATTCTATTGCTGATGTTGAAGTAAGAGAACAGCAAATTAGAGATTTAGCTGAAATTTATAGTGCAATTGAGGATAATGTATTACCACAATTAAGAAAAGCAACTATTAT
>ENA-ORDR01001153-ORDR01001153.1-marine-metagenome-genome-assembly--contig:-NODE-1153-length-12733-cov-7.495812_pt1 | contig 12733 bp, 10 predicted proteins | sample MGYA00240993_ERZ508538 | MGnify/ENA primary metagenome ERZ508538 (study PRJEB26207, sample SAMN05421999) | marine metagenome | isolation source: Monterey Bay, California, USA | place: USA:Monterey Bay...
AATATTAGTGTATGATGTATCTCCTTGATTTATTGTTAAATTAAGTATTGCTGTACTATCACATCCATTTGAATTTGTTAAAGCGCAAGATTGTGATGGAACATTAGTATTATAAGTTGCTCCATTTATTGTTCCATCATTTCCATTAGGTGTTTGGTCATAAGCAGTATTACCACTACCCTCTTCAAAATTCCAATTTAAAACCAAATTACCATTTACAGATAAATTTAATCCATCTAGACATCCATTAAAATATTCATTGTATTGTAATAAAGATCCTAAAACTATATCGTCAAAACCTTGTAGAGAAGAAATAGGTGTACTGGCTGTTGCTACTAATATATTATCTACATATAATTTCAATAAACCATTAGAGAATTCTGCTTTTAAAAGATACCACTGCCCTAAGTTAAAATTACTATAGCTATACGAAACGTAACTAGCTTGATTTGCAATAGTAAATTCTAAATTGCCATTATTCTTATTAAAATATAACTCACATTCACGTTGCGAATTATTACTTGGATTCTCACCATATAATAACATTCCTTCTTGACCTGTAGAAGACGGATATGCTGATAAATTAAAATGAGTCTCAATTGTCAATGAATTAATATTTTGAATATTAGAATTTTGTAACTCTAAATAATCATTAATACCATCAAAACATAATACATAATTATTACATATAGTAGAATTAGAGATATAAGTACCACTCTGAGTATAAGTAGTTCCATTCCAAACCAAACTATCACATGCTGTAACACTAGTATATGAAGTGTCAGCTTGGTTAATTGTTAAATTAAGTACTGCTGTACTATCACAACCATTAGAATTGGATAATGCGCAAGATTGAGATGGAACATTAGTATCATATGTAGCTCCATTTATTGTTCCATCATTTCCATTTGAAGTTTGATCGTAAGCTGTATTTCCACTCCCCTCTTCAAAGTTCCAATAACCAACTAAGCCTGACTCATTTCCTGCTGGAGGACAGTTCATAAAGTTTTCAATTTCCTGTTGATCTAGAGCATTATTCCAAACAGAAAGGTTATCGATATTTCCCGAAAAATTACTAAACCCGACCGTTGTTCCAGAACCAGCATTGCCAACAGATGCAGAGGTTTGATCAACCAATACACCATTTACATATAATTGTATGTTATTATTATTAAATACACCAACTATATTTATAAATTCACTTAAATCCATATTAGCTACAGGAAAACTAAGTACCGTCCAACCTCCGCTCCATACTCTAAAAGATATTGAAGGAACTGTAAAGTCACCAGAATTAGCAGAACACAAGCAATTTGAACTATATGTAATTGTTGCATGGGGGCTTTGTGTTTGAAATAATATTCCTTCAGAAATTAGTAGAGCATCTAATTGTATAGTAAAACTCCCATTATTATAATTAGATAAATTAATGTCTTATTGATCATTACCATCAAAACTCATTGAATTATTATTTGCACTACCACTATAAGAATAAGTTCCACTACTATTGTAAGTTATCCCATTCCAAACTAAACTATCACATGCTGTAATGTTAGTGTAAGAAGTATCTCCTTGATTTATTGTCAGATTAAGTACTGCTGTACTATCACAACCATTTGAATTTGTTAAACCGGACAGACAAGATAGAGATGGAATATCAGTATTGTAAGTAGCTCCGTTTATCATTCCACTATTTCCTGGACCTGTTATGACATCAGTAACAAGTGGACTTCCAGGACCTTCTTCAAACTTCCACCATCCAATTAAGTTTGGTGCATAATTACCACTCTGAGTAACTGATGTAATACATGAAAGATTAGGTAAATAAGCATTATAAATCTGTACATCATCAAGATACCCTTGATAATGGTGCGCATAGTCACCACCGATCTCAAAGCTTAAGAGTCCATCATTATAAGATTCTGTAAATGTTGCTGATAATACGCCATCAACATATGTCTCTAATTGATTACTAGCACTATTCTTTGTTATCACAACATAATGCCAAATATCATCATTATACATAACTCCACTCGAGTAACTCATAGAAGCACCTGAGTAAGCGGGAGATGCAAATACTTCTCCAGTATAATTAGTTCCTGATATATATCCTCCAATATTTATTTCATATATATCTGAATCAAGCCAATAACGAAATATTTGATCATTATTTCCAGGAGATGGCTGAACAAAATCAGTCTTAAAATAAAATGCAATGGTATAATCACTCACATTAGTATTTGTATTAATTGTAGTAATAATATCATCTATCCCATCAAACTTCATAGAATAATTATTGCTTGTAGAGCTACTATAAGAATAAGTTCCACTTTGAGTATAAGTGTTTCCATTCCAAACTATACTATCACAGGTTGTAATGTTAGTGTAAGAAGTATCTGCTTGATTAATTGTTAAATCTAATGTTGCAATACTATCGCACCCTAAGGAGTTTGTTCCGTTCCAAGTATAAACTCCAGTAGAATTATAAATTGTTCCATTCCAAACTACACTATCACACTCAATTATTGTAGTTGTACTATATGTTGGTTGATTAACCGTAATAGTTAAACTATCTGTGCAGCTTACCCCGTTCTCTATTGTTGTAACCCAATAAGTTGTAGTTTGTGAAGGATTGACATTAATAGTTGAGATAGTTTCTCCTGTTGACCAAGTAAAATCAACCATAGAGCTTGATGTATTTAGATTATAACCATACCATGCACAAGTATTAGCTAAATAAAGAAAAGTATCCGCTTCTAACCAGGTATTTTGATCATTTGAATATGTAATTTCAACATCAGCCGATCTACTACCACCACTATAACAATGATGAAGAGAAATAGAATCAATACTATAGTTTGAACCTAAATCAAGTACAATATCCGAGTTGACATCTAATATCCACCCATTATCACTACAATTTGTAGAATAACCAAATGGATAAGGAGTAGAAATATTTGGGCTAGCACTAGCATATAAAGAACCATTAAGCTGAATAGGAATATATGGAATAATTTGTTGATTACTAAACAAGTTAAGCTCTGTTGTCCTAGGAGCATGACCAGAAACATTACTATTTAATATCTTGAATTTTAAATACCTATATGTAGAGTTCGTGTTTATAACACTAGTGTTAGTAATAGCATCAAGAAGAATACTATCACCAAAACAAATAGTTGTGTCGCTTTGGTTAATGTTCATATAACAACATGAACCATCATCGACATTAGCAAAAGGGTCGTAGTTATTTGCTGTAACATCCATACAACCTGCGATAGCACTATTTAGCGCTAAAATATTAGTATATGATGCCGTGCCACTTGTATCAAAAAATCCTAAATTCACTCCTGTGAATGTAAAACTCACAGGTGGTACAATCCATACAACTGAATCTGATGTAGAAGAAAGAATATTACTACTTGGTATTACCCAACCTTGTAAGTTAATTTGCGCTGGCACACATAAATTATTACCATAAATAATTAAAGTATCTCCAATACCAGCAATACTAGTACTTATTGAATCAATTATAGCGTATTGACAATATGTACATGTTCCATCATCAGAAGTAGCTGTTGCATTATAATTAGTTGCATTTATATCTGTGCATCCACAAACATCAACAATAATATTTGACACAATCAAACTATCACATAAAGAGGAATAAATATTAGGTGCTAATAAAACAACACTATAATCTTCAGTTGCACCAAACCAAGGGTGTAGCCAACTGCCTGAAGCTGGAGACTCACATGGTGTAATATCATTAGCGGTACCTGTAGCTGTAAAATCATTTACACTCCAACATACAACCCTTATTCTAGTAGCTCCATAAATTCCAGTATTTGGTACAGTAAAAGATAGTGCTACAGATGTACCACTAACTGATTGCACTGGAATAATTCCAATCTCCTCGCCAGCATCTAAAAAGTCTCCATCAATATTATAGTCAATAAATACTTTCGCACCTCCATTATAACTTCCTCCTGATAAATCCCCAACAGTTATATTTATTGTATATGATTGGTTCTCTTGAATATCAGCAAACAAATATGTAAAATCATCATAAAAATCATCATAACCTGAAGTGTTATTATTTATACTAAAGTTATCTCCAACCAAAGTTACCTCATCAATAGTAGTAGCATTAGAATTGTTCAGCTCTGGTAGAGGGTTAGAAGCACAATAAGACATTGAATTTGAAGTATCAACAACAATCCCATTTGCACCATAAAACACAATAGTATCAGAAAATGACTGAGAATAATACACACCATTATAAAGCACACTATCGCATGAGTTGATTTCATTTAAAACAGTAACAGGAAAAGCACAACTACCATCATCAGAATTTGCAAGAATATCATAATTACAAGCTAATGCATCAGTACAACCACTAAGAATTGCGATACAAGAACCATCATCAAGAATTGCTGTAGAATCATAATTAAATGCGATAGGGTCTGTACAACCACAATTTATTATGTTAGCATCTAAAAATAAAACACTATCACATCCATTTAGAGTGTTAAGTGTAGTTGTATATGTACCGCTCTGTGTTATTAGCTGCCCGTACCACAAATAAGACTCACAATTAGTAATATTAATATTTGTAGTAGTGCTATAATTTATTGTTAAGTTAAGTGTAATAATACTATCACATCCAGTAGAACTGACTAAAGTATAAGTTGCAGTATTGTTAGAAGATGTATAGTTTACATTATCAATCCAGGTATAAGAATCACACGCCACCTGAGTATCAATAGAAGTAATAATTGCTGATTCTGTTATTTGAATTGTATCATATATCTCACATCCATTTGCATCAGTAATAAAAAAAGGATAAACACCAGCAGAAAGTGCGTTGGGTGTATCAAAAAAAGTGAGTGGAATTACAAATGAGTTTCCAAACGCATTAATAGTATAGTTTGGTGTTCCTCCAATTATAAAAACCTCTGCACTCCCATCACTACCACCAAAGCAAGTAGGGCCTGTAGAAACATAGGTTGTTGAAAGTATATCAGGAGCATCAATTATTAAAGATAAACTCCGAATACAACTATTTGCATCCGTAATAATAATTTGAAATTGCCCTGAGCATAAATTAGTAAAAGTATAATTATTTGTTCCTGTAGGTAAATTAATTGGAGTTCCTCCATCAAATGTAAAAGAATATGGTTCTATCCCTCCTGAAATATTTAAATCTTCAGTTGCAATGCAATCATCAAAACACATATTTGCAGCTACTGTAGTAGTAGTTGCTAAAAGTTCTGCCGGTTCAGTAAAAGTAATTGGTCCAAATTCATCAAATATTCCAGCAGTACTAAAACCATTTCCAAATGGGTTTGCACTAAAGTAAACAGTTGAATCTACTAACCTTACAAAATAATCTAAATCTGCATTAAAACTAATAAAACTTAAACTGTTTGCAGTAGTTTGTATGGTTCCAATATACTTTATAAAATAACCCGGAAAAGGATAATAACCAACAACACAAGCATATGATGATGGTGGAGAAGTCTGAGAAATGTCAACATGAATTTCATTAGTACTATAATCACCATTACACAAAATAGGTTGTGAGATAAAAGCAGTTGAAATTGTAGGTGTAGCAACAGCATCAAGTGTTGTAAAACTTTCAACGGATGACCAAGCACCACCAGAACACTTTACTTTCCAATCATATGGAGTATTAGCAGTTAGCCCCACTAAAGAAGTGTCAGCACCTACAAAAACTGTTATAGGTGAATTCCAACTTGTAGAAGAAGATAATCTATACCTCAATTGAAATGCATTCCCACAACTTGCATCTACCCAACTTAAATCAACAGAAGTTGTAGTGATATTATTCTCTTGTAGGTTGGTTGGTTGCGCATAAACTTCAACAGAAAATGCCAATAAAATTATGCTTGTAAAAAGTAATATCTTCTTCATATTATTAATAATATTTATAATCTTTTATTAAGCTCGCAAGATACAAATTTTTTAAACACTTCAGCATAAATGTTTTCTTCAAAAAATTGAAGTAAAAAAAAGAGGTGAATATCACCTCTAAATTAACTAAATATTAAGCAAAAATTCTTAACAGATTTGATCGAAACAATCTTTAATATTTTCAGCAATCATTTCAGCTGAACGACCTTCAATATGATGACGTTCAATAAAATGAACTAATTTCCCGTCTTTAAAAACTGCAATTGCTGGTGATGAAGGAGGAAATGGAGCCATATATTCTCTTGCTTTAGCAACAGCACCAATATCTTGCCCTGCAAATACAGTAGCAAAAGTATCTACTTTCTTATCAAATTTAGTTGTCATTTTTACGGCTGGCCTAGCGTTTCCTGCCGCACAACCACATACTGAATTCACCATAACTAATACAGTTCCTTCTTTTTTATCTAGTAAATCCGATACTGCTTCAGGAGTTTTTAATTCTACAAAACCTGCTGATGTTAAATCGGCACGCATAGGTGCACACATTTCTTCTGGATAATTCATAATTTTATATTTTTATTAGCGCAAAAATACGCTTATTTATCTTTTTGATTGAAAAAAATCAGTTAATAATTTACTGCATTCTTCTTTCATTAATCCGCTTTCGACTTCAGTTTTTGGATGTAAAATATTTTCTGAAAGTATGGAGAATCCTCTTTTTTCATCAGCAGCTCCAAAAACAATTTTTTTTAATTGCGCCCAATAGGATGCTCCCCCACACATTACGCAAGGTTCTAATGTCACGTATAATGTGCATTCATTTAAGTATTTTCCTCCTAAATAATCAGCAGCAGCAGTAAAAGCTTGCATCTCGGCATGAGCAGTTACATCATTTAAGGTTTCCGTATAATTATGAGCTCTTGCAATAATTTGATTTTCACAAACTATAACTGCACCAACTGGAACCTCATCCTTTACAAATGCTTTTTGTGCCTCTTTCAAGGCTTCTTTCATAAAATAAGTATCGTCAAAAGGATTTATTTCCATAGTGCGAAATTACAAAACTAATGTGTTAAATTTGCAGCAAATATTTTTAAACATGTTAAGAACACACAATTGCGGAACGTTAAACATAAATAATGTTTCAGAAAAAGTAACCCTAAGTGGATGGGTGCAAAAAACAAGAGATTTAGGAGGTATGACTTTTGTTGATTTGAGAGATAGATACGGTATCACTCAATTGGCGTTTAATATGGATGTAAATGCTGATTTATGTACTGATGCTAGAAAATTAGGCCGTGAATTTGTAATTCAAATTAGCGGAACTGTTATTGAGCGTTCATCAAAAAATAAAAACATTCCTACTGGAGAAATTGAAATTGAAGTGAGTGAACTTACTATTTTAAACGCATCAAAAACGCCACCTTTTACAATTGAAGATGAAACAGATGGTGGTGATGAAATAAGAATGAAATACCGCTATTTAGATATCAGAAGAAATCCTGTTAAAGAAAACTTAATGCTAAGAGCAAAAGTTTCTACTGAAACGAGAAACTTCTTAAACTCTGAAGGATTTATTGAGGTAGAAACGCCTTACTTAATAAAATCAACACCTGAAGGAGCAAGAGATTTTGTAGTGCCAAGTAGAATGAACGAAAAGCAGTTTTATGCTTTACCACAATCACCACAAACATTTAAGCAATTGCTTATGGTAGGTGGTATTGACAAATATTATCAAATTGTGAAATGCTTTAGAGATGAAGATTTGCGTGCCGACAGACAGCCAGAGTTTACTCAAATTGACTGTGAAATGTCCTTTATTGAACAAGAAGATATCCTTAATATGTTTGAAGGATTAACAAGGCATTTACTTAAAGAAGTAAAAGGTGTTGAGTTAGCAGAATTCCCAAGAATGACTTATGATGATGCTATGGCTTTGTATGGTTCGGACAAGCCAGATATCAGATTTGATATGGCTTTTGTAGAAATGAATGCAGAGTGCCAAGGGAAGGATTTTGGTGTGTTTGATAATTCAGAAGCAGTACTTGCCATTAATGCAAAAGGATGTGCAAACTATACGCGTAAACAATTAGATAAATTAGTCAACTTTGTGAAAACGCCACAGGTAGGTGCAACAGGGCTTATCTATTGTAAATACAATGAGGACGGAACATCAAAATCAACAGTAGATAAGTTTTTTGATGAAGATGCTAGAAATGCATGGGCAGCAAAAGCAGGTTGTGAAGATGGTGACTTGTTGCTAATAATGTCAGGAGGATTAGATAAAACAAGAAAGGCATTAGGAACATTAAGATTGCACTTAGCAGAAGAATTAGGACTAAGAAATCCTGAGGTATTTGCGCCTTTATGGGTGTTAGATTTCCCATTGTTAGAATGGGATGAGGATACTGAAAGATACCATGCAATGCACCACCCGTTTACTTCACCAAAACCTGATGATATTGCAAAACTAGATACTGACCCAGCAGCAGTTCGTGCCAATGCTTATGACCTTGTGATGAACGGAAATGAGATAGGTGGAGGAAGTATTAGAATACATGATAGAGATTTACAGCAACTCATGTTTAAACATCTTGGATTTACAGATAAAGAAGCAAAAGAGCAATTCGGATTTTTGATGGAAGCATTTGAATATGGAGCACCTCCACATGGTGGAGTTGCTTTTGGTTTTGACCGTTTATGTGCAATTATGGGAGGACAAGAAAGTATCCGTGATTTTATTGCATTCCCTAAAAATAACTCTGGTAGAGATGTAATGATTGATTCGCCATCAGATATTGATGAAGAACAATTAAACGAACTACATATAAACTTAAACTAAATTTTACCAACTCAAAACTAACCTTTATGAATCACAAGCCAATAATTATTATCTTATCAATTATTATCCCAATTGTAGTAGCATTACTTTATGTAACTCCTAAAGTTAGTGGGTTTGAAATTGACTTTTTACCACTACTTAACGCAATTGTAAATGGGACTGTTTTCTTTACATTAATTTTTGCAGTAAAAGCAATAAAAAATGGTAATAGAGCATTGCACCAAAAGTTGATTTATCTTGCATTAATACTCTCAACTATTTTCTTATTATCATATATTACGCATCACTTAACACATGAGTCAGTGAAGTTTGGAGGAGAAGGATTTATCAAGTACTTTTATTATTTTGTGTTAATTTCGCACATTACACTTTCAGCAGTAATTATGCCAATGGTATTAATTACATTATCCAGGGCTTTAAAAGAGAATTTTGAGCACCATAAAAAGATTGCAAGAATCACATTCCCAATGTGGCTTTATGTGTCATTCACTGGTGTTTTAGTTTATGTTTTAATCTCTCCTTACTACATCTAAATGCAAAAGGACAAAGCCGTAATATATTGGTTGCTATCAGGTTGTTTTCTAATATTTATTATGGTAATAATTGGAGGCATTACTAGGCTTACTCATTCTGGACTATCAATGGTTAATTGGAGTTTAATAATGGGAAGTATTCCACCATTAAATAGCGAACAATGGAATGATGCTTTTGATTTATACAAGCAATATCCTGAATACATTCAACACAATTACAACTTTACTGTAAGTGAATTTAAGTCAATTTTCTTCTGGGAATATCTCCACAGAATGATTGGAAGATTATTAGGATTAGTATTTATCATACCCTTCATTTATTTTCTGATAAAGAAAAGATTAAATAAAAAACTAATTGTTCAAACCTCTATTTTACTAATGATGGGAGCTATGCAAGGAGCTATTGGTTGGTGGATGGTAAAAAGTGGTTTAGTAAATAATCCTGATGTAAGCCATTACAGATTAGCAGTGCATTTAATCACAGCATTTTTAACTTTTACATTTACCTTTTGGGTGGTTTTACCACTTATTTTTACAAAAGAAAGAACTGGGAATGCTGTACTTCTTGGTCTTACAAAAATACTGATGCTATTAATAATTATTCAAATTATTTATGGAGGATTTGTAGCTGGATTAAATGCTGGAATTGGATTTAATACTTGGCCAAAAATGGGCGAATATTGGATTGCTGATGCTGTATATCAACTTGATCCATTATGGAGAAATTTTGTTGAAGGAAGGTATGGAGTTCAATTTATTCATAGAATTCTTGCATTAACTTTAGTTGCTTTTGTAATTTACATTTGGAAGAAAGGACAAAAATTAGAATTAGTAAACAATCAGAAAAGGTCTCTTAATTTTCTGTTAGGTATTGTACTATTCCAAACACTCTTAGGGATTTTTACTTTGATTTTAGTAGTTCCTATTTGGCTTGCAGCTCTACATCAAATTGGTGCTTTTTTCTTACTAACAGCAACTACCTATTCCCTCTTTATTTTTTCTAAATCTTAGAGAAAGAACTTATCCAAAACATAAATAATTTGCATTAATGGAAGGTATGCAAAGGAGGCTAACATTAACTTTTTTGCACTTTCATCAGTAGTTTCTTTGTACAAATTAAATGACTTTTTTGTAAACCAGCCCCCTAAAATTAAAATCAGAATAAAAGCATAGATTGAAAGAGTTAAATCTGTATAACTCCAAAAGAAAGGAACAGCCGAAATAAGTGTCATGCACACTGAAGTGGAAATTGAGATTACTGCTGGATATGTATTCTTCTCTCCCCCAAAAAGCATCTTAAATCCTGCTTTTTTATATTCATCATTAAGTACCCAAGCAATAGCAATAAAGTGAGGGAATTGCCAAAAAAACTGAATTGCAAACAAAGTACCTGCTGCCAATCCAAAATCATCAGTAGCAGCTACCCAGCCCAATAAAAATGGGATAGCGCCAGGAATAGCGCCCACAAAGATAGATATAGTTGAAACTCTCTTTAAAGGAGTGTACGAAAGGACATAGAGCAGGATAGAAACTAAACCAAATAAAGAAGATTTGGACATAAATCCATAAAAACTTCCTTGAGGATTTATACAGTTTAAAAGATATAAACCTAATAATGCCATTGTAGAAGAAAAAATTACTGCCTGAAATACTGAAAGATTCCCTTGAGGCAAAGGTCTATCAGCAGTTCTTTCCATCAATTTATCTTTATCTTTTTCAAGAATTTGATTGAAACCATTTGCGGATCCTGTAACAAAAAAACCTCCCACTATCAAAAATATAAACTCATTAAATACAAAGTTTTCAATTCCTAAAAGGTAACCAACCATTGCAGAAAAAACAACTGTAATAGATAGCCTGAATTTTAAAAGTTGTCCATAGTATTTCAATACATTCATAGTAATTGATTTAAGCTTCTTTAGTTTTCTTTTTTTGCAAGTAGTAAAACACTCCAAATAAAAGTACTGCTATATATGGCATAGACATTAAAAACAAAATTCCATCATTTAAACCTGCCCCTTTAGTATCTCCTGATTCCAAATTAGCCTCCACAACAGCCTTACACATTGCGCACTGTCCAAAGCTAAGAGAATTGAAACAAGTCATTAAGATGACTAAAAAAAGTGATTTAATCTTTAGCATCCTTTAAAGGTCTTTTGTATTCTGCCATTAGAACATTAATGTCATTAATAAGGTCCTTCATCTGGACTTCATTAGTGCCATCATATGCGCCAACGATATTTCCATTTATATCAATTCCAGATCTAACTCTTGCCTGTTTATCAATTAAAACAAAATATTCTGAATGTAAAAATCCTCCGGGTGCTAATGAATCAACACTAGCATTAACAAAATAGTTTGCTGCTGATTGATATAATTTATCTTTATCGCCCGTCACAAAATCCCAATTAGATAAATCAATACTAATATTTTTTTGTTGCATTAAATCAACATATTTAATTAATTTTTCTGGCGTATCATTATCAGGATCAACGGTATGAGATAGAAACCTAATATTAGGGTAAACACTAAGTTTATCTTGTAAATATGACATATTTCTCGTCATTGTTGGACAAATAGTAGGGCAAGATGTAAAGAAAAAATTTGCAACATAAATTGAACCTAAGAGACTATCCTTTGTAATAGTATCATTGTCTTGATTGATAAAACTAAAATCATCAATACTATAATCTACTTCCCCTATAACCTCTAATTTAATAAAATTATTATATCCCCTAGTTAAATAAAAGTACATTATAGCGGGTAAAACCAATAATAAAAAAAGAAGTGTTATTTTCTCTAACTTCATAGCATTTAAAATTCTAAAGCATTAAATAGGTATATGCTCCTTCGCTTAAAAGAATAAATAATAAATAAGGCACCAAGATAAGTGCTGGTAATAATATTGTCCATTTTAAAGTAACTTTTTCATGCCCTAAGTGCATAAATTGAAGAATTATGTATGCTGCTTTTATAATAGTTAAAATAATAAATACGTGATTTAATAATTTTGTACCTAAAAAGATTGTATCTACTAAAAAGGATGGTTTAATTATACCAAGAGCTACTTCAAATGTTGTGATGAATAATAATATCCAAAACACCTTCCAAATCCACCAATTTCCTTTTGTTTCGCTTGCCATAATAATTTATTTTTTAATTATACTAAGTAGAAGAATGTAAATACAAATACCCATACTAAATCAACAAAGTGCCAGTATAATCCTACTTTTTCTACCATCTCATAATGCCCTCTTTTTTCATAGGTTCCTTTTATTACATTAATCAAAATAATGATTAAAATAATCACCCCTGAGAATACGTGAAAACCATGAAATCCTGTAATGAAGAAGAAGTAATCCGCAAATAAAGGATGTCCGTATTCATTATTTTTCAAATTTGCTCCTAATAATACTTCAGAAGC
>ENA-ORDR01001155-ORDR01001155.1-marine-metagenome-genome-assembly--contig:-NODE-1155-length-12730-cov-8.708053_pt1 | contig 12730 bp, 13 predicted proteins | sample MGYA00240993_ERZ508538 | MGnify/ENA primary metagenome ERZ508538 (study PRJEB26207, sample SAMN05421999) | marine metagenome | isolation source: Monterey Bay, California, USA | place: USA:Monterey Bay...
AGCTAATCCTAAGATTAAACATAACAATACAATCCCCATAAATCCAGGTCCTCCTTCAATAAATTTTTGTTTGATAACTTGGTGAAAAGATGCAGATTCTTCAACTACTTCTTCAGTTGCTACTTCTTCCACTTCAGCAGGAGCTTCTTCCACTGCAACAGCTGTATCAACAACTTCTTCAGTTGCAAGTGTGTCAGCAGTATCTTGTGCGTAAACTGTGTAAGTCCCAGCAAGGAATAATCCTAAAAGGGCGATTAAGGCAAATATGTTTTTCATTTTCTTTTTAATTTGTTTGATTATTATTTTTTAAGTGTGGCAAATTTATAAAAATATTATAAAGCTGCAGTGTATCTTTTATTTACTTCATCCCAATTGATAACATTAAAGAATGCATTGATGTAGTCTGGGCGTCTGTTCTGGTAGTTTAAATAGTATGCATGCTCCCATACATCTAAGCATAAAACTGGTGTGCAACCACATTGACCCTGCATTAAAGGATTATCTTGGTTAGCAGTAGAGCATACGCATAATTTTCCATCACACACACCTAGCCAAGCCCATCCTGATCCAAATCTTGTAGCTGCTGCTTTCGAAAATTCATCTTTAAAGTTTTCAAAAGAACCAAATTTAGCATTTATTGCATCAGCAATAGCTCCAGTTGGAATTCCTCCTCCATTTGGGCTCATTGATGTCCAGAACATATTATGGTTGTAGTAGCCTCCCCCATTATTTCTTGCTCCACCACTTAAGCCTGGTGTAGCACAGATTTCCTCAATAGATTTTCCTGCTAAATCAGTTCCTGCAATTGCATTATTTAGGTTATTTGTATATCCATTATGATGTTTTGAATGGTGTATTTCCATTGTTCTTGCATCAATATTTGGCTCTAACGCATCATAAGCGTAAGGTAATTTTGGTAATTCGAATGACATAGTTTTTCTTTTTTTGTAGTTAGTTTATATTAGTATTTGCCAGGCTTCTTCTGCTTTTCCTTGGCTTAATAATTCTTTTGCAAATATATGTTTTTCTTCTTTTGATTTATTTTCTCTTGCGTTTAACTCAATTTTAGCTGGAATATTTTCTGCTGATGCTAAAATTGCTAAATCATTTCCAGTTAAAATATTTGAGTTTTTTATGTTTTCAGGTAATTTATCAAATCCCATACCTGTCCTTGAAATAGGTTTTGCGATTTCATACAATGAATCTTTAGTCGTTTTTCCGTACCAATTAGCACCATATCTGCTTACAATATTCATTTTAAACGGATCGACATCCCCTTTTTCATCTAAAATATCATCATTGATATGCACTTTCAAAACTTCAGCAATTACTAAATTTCCTGCACCTCCTTCTTCTCCTAATACTACAATATCATTTACTTTGCACTCGAAATTTATTGGAGATTCTAAAATTCTGCTTGGCGTAATTAAGTCTGATTTCACTTCTGTTAGTCCAGATTTTTCAAATTCATTTACCCCTTTTTCGAAACTGCAAGAAGCTAATGAAACTTGTTGAGCTGTATCTTCAGTAACTAATGCTATTACACATTCTTTTACTTCCATTACATTTTCTAAAGTGTGTTTATTTGTTCCGAATCTTCCGCTTTTTACAGGGGAGAAAATCATAATTGGTGGGTTTACAGAAAAGACATTGAAGAATGAAAATGGAGCTAAATTTTGGGCTCCATCTTTATCAACTGTACTTACTAAAGCAATTGGTCTTGGCGTTACTGCTGATGATAAAATCCTATATAATCCCTCTACTTCTCCTTTAGTTATGTCTAATGTTTTTATCATTTTTTCAATTTTAAAATTGAGTGATCAGAATTTGCTTTTACAATTTTATTTGTGATTTTTCCTAATCCTTCAATTTGCATTTCTACCTCATCATTTTCCTGTATCCATCTTTCTTGATACTCTGGGTTATCTCTTTTTCCAGTACCATTTAGCTCTAACAAACATCCTGTTCCAACAGTTCCTGATCCAATTACATCCCCAGGAAATAATTCAACACCATATGAAGCTCTCTCAATTATTTCTGCAAAACTCCAATTCATATCTTTTGCATTTCCTTTTGAAAGTAATTCTCCATTTACATAACAACTCATTTGTAAATCGTATTTTTTACCAAAAGGAGTATCAATACTCTTGCTTTCTAATTCATCAGGAGTTACTAAGTAAGGGCCAATAACATTGGCAAAATCCTTTCCTTTTGCAGGGCCTAAATTCAGTTTCATTTCTTCCATTTGTAATCTTCTGGCGCTTATGTCATTCAAAATACAGAAACCAGCAATGTGTTTGTCTGCATCTTTAGATAAGATGTTTTTACCTCCCTTTCCAATTACAATAGCAAATTCTAGTTCATAATCTAACCTGTGAAAATGATCGGGCATAAGTTCTATTTCTTCTCCATCTCCAAACATAGCATTGTGGTTAGAAAAATAAAATACCGGAAATTCATCAAACTCAGGAATCATATCTACCCCTCTATTTTTTCTGGAGGTAGCAACATGTTGCCTAAAAGCATAAGCATCACGAAAAGAAGTAGGTTTTGGTATAGTTGGTAAAACTGTAACGTCTTTAATGTCGTGTTTCAAACAATCTTCATTACAAATAAAGGAAGCTACTTGGTCCTGGTATTTTTCAAGCTGAATAAGTTCAATTAAAGAGATATTACCAAAACAATTATTTAGGCCGTATACTAACTGATTTTGCAACACTCCAATTTGAGGAGTATCAAAATTATTTATTTTATAAGTAAGGAGTTTCATTTAGTAAGGCAAAATTATCATTTTTATTTTAGGGAGGATGTAATTCATGCTATGTTTGTGTTTTATGTATTATATTTGCATAAAAATAACAGTATGCCAAGATATCATAAATTAGGAAAGATGCCTCATAAAAGGCACACCACATTCCGAAAAGAAGATGGAAACATCCATTATGAAGAACTTTTTGGAACAATTGGCTTTGACGGAATGTCGTCCTTGCTATATCATTTGCACAGACCAACACAAGTTAAAAATATTGCAGAAGCATACTCTGTTGCACCAGAAATTGCAGTGGATAAAAACCTAAAATCCTATATGTTAAAAGGGTTTGAAGCGCCAAAGGTTGCCGATCATTTAAAGAGTAGAATTTCCATTATGTTGAATAATGATTTGAATATCTTACTTTCTGCTCCAACTAATTTGGAAGAGGATTATTTTTATAAAAACACAGATGGAGATGAAGTAATTTTCGTGCATAAAGGAACAGGAACTTTACGAACTTTTGTAGGGAATATTAAGTTTAAGGAAGGTGATTATTTAGTAATTCCTAGAGGAATGATTTATACTATGAAGTTCAATTCTTCTGAAAATAGATTGTTTATTGTAGAATCGTACACTCCTGTTTATACTCCAAAAAGATATCGTAATCATTTCGGACAAATGTTAGAGAATTCTCCTTATTGCGAGCGTGATTTAAGAGTGCCTGAAGAATTGGAAACCCATGATGAACAAGGTGATTTCGTTATCAAAATAAAAAAGGAACAAATGATTCATGAGTATACTTATGCATCACATCCCTTTGATGTAGCAGGTTGGGATGGTTACAATTTTCCGTACGCATTTTCAATACATGATTTTGAGCCAATAACTGGAAGAATTCATCAGCCACCACCGGTTCACCAAACTTTTGAAACAAGCAGATTTGTAATTTGCTCGTTCTGCCCAAGAATGTACGATTATCATCCAGAATCAATCCCAGCACCTTACAATCATTCTAATATCGATTCGGATGAAGTGTTGTATTATGTTGCTGGCGATTTTATGAGTAGAAATCATGTAGATGAAGGATATATTTCTTTGCATCCTGCAGGGATTCCTCACGGACCACACCCTGGTGCAGCAGAAAGGAGTATTGGACAAACGGAAACGGATGAATTGGCAGTAATGGTAGATACTTTTGCTCCACTAAAATTAACAAAAGCAGCTATTGAACTTTCGGATGGAGTTTACCATCAATCATGGCTTGAAAAATAAATATTAAAAGATGAGAGAAGACTTAACAAAGATAAATAATACGACTTATTCCTTGGATAAAATATTCCCAGATGCACAGGATTTTTTACCTTTATTAGGAACGGATTATGTAGAGTATTATGTGGGAAATGCTAAACAAGCAGCTCACTTTTATAAAACAGCTTTAGGCTTTCAATCTTTAGCATATGCTGGGTTGGAAACTGGTGTTACGGACAGAACTTCTTATGTTGTGGTTCAGGATAAAATCAGAATTGTATTTACGACACCAATGCCAGGAGAAGATAATGAGATTTTTGATCACATTAAAAAACATGGTGATGGAGTTAAGGTAATCGCCCTTTGGGTAGATGATGCAAAAAAGGCTTGGGAAGAAACAACAAGTAGAGGTGCTGAATCTTACTTAGAACCAAAAACAGAAAAGGATAATGATGGTGAGGTGGCAACATCAGGGATTAAAATTTATGGAGATACCGTTCATATTTTTGTTGAGCGTAAAAACTATAATGGAACTTTTATGCCAGGATTTGAAAAATGGGAATCGCATTATAACCCTGAACCTGTTGGGTTGAAATACATTGACCACATGGTGGCAAATGTAGGTTGGAATGAAATGAACATTTGGGAGAAATTCTATAATGAAACTATGGGATTTGCTAACCTTATCACTTTTGATGATAAAGATATATCTACTCAGTATACTGCCTTAATGAGTAAGGTAATGACTAATGGAAATGGGAGGGTAAAGTTTCCAATTAATGAACCTGCAAAAGGAAAAAAGAAATCACAAATTGAGGAGTATTTGGATTTTTATGATGGACCAGGGGTACAACATGTTGCAGTAGCAACTGATGATATTGTAAGGACGGTTTCTGCAATGAAAAAAAGAGGAGTAGAATTTTTATATGTTCCGGGAGCGTATTATGATACTGTAGGAGATAGAGTTGGAGAGATTGCTGAGGACATGGCAATTTTGAAAAAACATGGAATTTTGGTAGATAGAGATGATGAAGGATATTTACTTCAGATTTTTACAAAACCACTTACGGATAGACCAACTTTATTTTTTGAAATCATTCAGAGAAAAGGAGCTCAATCTTTTGGGAAAGGAAATTTTAAAGCCCTTTTTGAATCGATAGAAGCAGAACAAGAAAGAAGAGGAACTTTATAATATGTTGAAAATAGGAGATAAAGCACCAGAAATAAATTCCATTGATGAAAATGGAGAAGTAATTACTTTAGAGCAGTTTAAAGGCAAGAAGGTCGTCTTGTATTTTTACCCAAAGGACATGACTCCAGGTTGTACGGCACAATCTTGTAATTTGAGAGATAATTACCACACACTTCTAGATAATAGTTTTGTGGTATTAGGATGTTCTGCAGATAGTCCAGAAAGGCACCAAAAATTTATTGCAAAACATGATTTACCTTTTTCTTTAATTTCTGATGAGAACAAAGAAGTGCTAAATGCTTATGGTGTTTGGGGAGAAAAAAAGTTTATGGGCAGAACATATGATGGAATACACAGAACTACTTTTGTAATTGATGAAAACGGAACAATAGAAGACATTATTGTAAAAGTAAAAACCAAAGCTCATACTGAGCAGATTTTGAAATAAATTTTTATATTTGCTTAAACCTTTTTCCTAAAAACGACAAACGAAATTTTTTTGATTCCATTTTTTGGAATAATATTAACTAATATATAAAAAAATGAAAAAATTTATTATTCTATTTTTTATGTTGGGAAATATTTGCGTGTTTTCTCAATTTACAATTTCTACGGAATATACAGACCTGTATATGTGGGATGATAATAATAATGAATGGGGAGATGTTGTTACTGAGTATGAGAATTATGCTTTCCTTGAGTTTAATGAAGAATTTACCTTCATGACTTTAACATCATTTGGAACTAAAACATCTTATTTCCTCTCTAATCCAGAATATGATGAAGAATTGGATCATCACACATATGATGCTACTTCAGATAGTGGTTATGAGATAAAACTAATAGTAGATATTAAGGCAGAGAAACCAAATATTAGGTTTATAATGGATATAGAGGAGTCAACAATTTTAGTGAGACATCAAGTAAAAACATGGTTTAGTGATGAAGAATAAAATATCAATAATTATTTTGATGCTTATTGCATCAATAAGTTTTAGTCAGTTAAATATCTCAACAGATTATAGGGAAGATTTAATTTGGAATGATAACACGGAAGATTGGGAAGAGTTTTCTTCCGAGAATTCTATTACATTTTTTGAATTTGAAGATACAGTACAAAGTAAAATGGGAATGTTTATACATAGAACAGATGATATAACTTCTGCATATTTAATTAAATCCCATAAATATTCTGAAGAGTATGATTGGGATGAGTTTGATATTGTATCTGATGTAGGGAATAAATATACTTTATTTGTTAAAATAGGGGACGAAGGATTAGATGGGTATTTGTGGCTTACTTATAAAAACAAAGAAGGTGTATATCAAGCCGTGAAACATAGAATTAAATCCATCTGGGTTACTGAAGATGAAACTGAAGAATCACAAGAAGATAATGAAACAGTTGATTTGTATGATGGCAATTTTTCATTTAAAGAATATTTTATTGAGAGAGGAGAATTAGATCCTATTGAGGGTATTTGGAGTTTAAATGTGGAAAGAACTTTATATTACTATGATTCAGTTTTATATACAGAATTTGAAGAAATGAGATCTGAGTGGGCTATAGCTTACCATGATGAAACTGCCTTTAAAGTTTATGGTTTGGAAGAAGAGTCTGATTTTGAAGCGTTTTTTGAGAAAACATCTATAGCTGGATTTTATAATTATACCTGTGATTTTACAAGTCCAAATTGGAGAGCAAAGTCAAATGCAACTTTAGATGATGGGTCAATCCTTAAATATGGTTATTATGTGGATGAAAATTATATTGATCAATTTCTTGGGGATAAATATATAGATGGGATGAGATATCATTGGGATTTTACATGGATTAAAAAATACCCATTAAATTCTAAATCATCATCTTCAGATGGTTCTGGATGTGTTTCAGGAGATTGTGAAAATGGTTATGGAGTTTATAAATTTTCTGATGACTGGGAAGGTGATGTATATAAAGGGAATTTTAAATATGGAAAACGACATGGATATGGAATATATTCTTGGTCGGAAGGTTCAAAATATGAAGGGAATTGGAGTAATGGTAACCAACACGGAGAAGGTAAATATACATTTGCAGATGGTGAAGTAACAGAAGGAGAGTGGAGCAATGGAGAATTTATTGATGAGACTAGTGATAACTCATGGATTGGAGGAGGAACAGGATTCTTTATTGATAGAACAGGATATTTTGCTACAAATTATCATGTAGTAGAAAATGCTACATATATAGAGATTGAATTTTATAGAGATGGAGAATTACAAAATCATAAAGCTGAGGTTATTAAAACTGATAAAAATAATGATTTAGCTATATTAAAAATTTCAGATGAAGATTTTGAACGATTTGATGAGATACCTTATTATTTCTCTACACGTGTAGCAGATATAGGAGAAGAGGTTTTTGCACTTGGATACCCATTAACAAATTACATGGGGAAGGATATTAAATTTACAGATGGTAAGATAAGTTCAAAAACAGGTTATGATGGAGATATTGCAAATTATCAGACAACTACACCAATACAACCAGGTAATAGTGGAGGTCCACTTTTTGATTATGAAGGAAATTTAATTGCCATTAATGCTGCTAGATTTACTTATGACAATTCACAAAATGTTTCTTATTCTATAAAATCAACTTACCTTAAAAACTTAATTGATGTTTTGCCTGTAAACTTAAGATTACCGCATAATAAAGATATAAGAGACCTAAAATTAACAGAAAAAATAAAAGTGATATCAGATTATGTAGTACTTATTAGAATAAAATGATTATTATATTTTTAAAATACAAAAACCACCCTAGAAGGTGGTTTTCTTATTTTTTGCAGTGAGGAAGGGATTCGAACCCCCGAAACGATTTCTCGTTTACACGCTTTCCAAGCGTGCGCCTTAAGCCACTCGGCCACCTCACTAATTATTTTGCAAATCTATCAAATTTAATTACTTATTTCCCCTCTCAAAGAAATAGAAAATTGTTTTTTGACTGCTTCAGGGTCTAATCCTTTTCCTAACAAATACATTAGTTTTGTAATAGCGCTTTCAGTAGTCATATCAAAAGCGCTAATAATTCCTATCTTTTCTAATTCAGAGCTGTTTTCATACTTAGATTGTTCTACACTTCCTTTTAAACATTGGCTGCAATTTACAATTACTTTATTCTGACGGATAGCTTGCTTAATAATGTGTAAAAATTCCTTATCAGAACTTAAATTCCCGGAACCAAAACTTTCTAATACAATAGCTTCTGATGAGTTAATAATAGCACTTATAATTTCATTTTTCAGCCCAGGAAAAAATTTAATTAAGGATACATTTCCATTCAGATGAGTAGAAATTTTTAGGTCTTCATCAGTTTTTTTTCTGATAAGGTTTCTATTATATTTTATTTTTATACCAACTTCTGCAATTTCCGGAAAGTTCGGAGATTCAAAAGCTTCAAATTGTTCAGTATTTACTTTTACAACTCTATTTCCTCTCAATAATTTATCTTCAAAATAAACGCATACTTCCGAAATTTTATCAGATGCTGCAATCTCAATAGATGTAATTAAATTCTCTTTTGCATCTGTTCTTCTGGCGCCAATTGGTATCTGACTTCCAGTTAGTATAACAGCTTTATTTAACCCTTCTAACATAAAAGATAAAGCAGATGCGGTATAAGACATTGTGTCTGTTCCGTGCAAAATTACAAAGCTATCGTACTGATTATAATTTTCTGAAATCAGATTAGCAATCTCAATCCAGTTTTCTGCTTTCATATCAGAAGAATCAATAGCGTGTTTTGTAGAAACATGATCTATTGATGCATCACAATCATTTAATTCTGGAAAAAAATTGAGTATCGAATCAAAATTAAAAGGGACTAAAGAATCAGAGCTCTTTTTTTGCATTCCGATAGTACCACCAGTATATATTAATAATATTTTCTTCATCATATTTTAAATAAATCAGAAGCATTTTTTGTTGTAATATTTGCTATATCTGCCAAACTTACTCCTTTTATTTCTGATAATTTTTCTGCAATATTAATAATATATTTACTTTCATTCCTTTTTCCTCTGTTGGGTGTTGGCGTTAAATAAGGAGAATCTGTTTCTAAAATAAGATGTTTCAAATCAATATCTTTTATTATTTTATCTACTCCAGCATTTTTAAAAGTTAAAACTCCACCAATTCCCATATAAAAATTTTGCAAATCAATTACTCTTTGTGCATCTTCCTTACTCCCTGTAAAACAATGAAAAACTCCACTTAAATTTTCATCATTTAGTTTTTCAACAATTTCTATAGCTTCTGCAAAAGAATCCCTAACATGAATAACAATAGGTAGTTTGTGTTTCTTAGCAAGTTCAATCTGAAAAGTAAAAGCTTCCTTTTGTATTTCAAGTGTGCTTTTGTCCCAATACAAATCGAGTCCGATTTCTCCCACAGCAATAAATTGTTCTTTTTGTAGCATTTCTTCTACATGCAAAAGTTCCTTCTCCATTGTATCTGACTTTACATCACAAGGATGAAGTCCCATCATTGCAAAGCAATTTTCCGGATATTTTTCACATAACTTAAGCATGTCATATGTAGTTTCTGAGCTGATATTTGGTAATAATAATTTATCAACTCCCACTTTTACTGACTCCTCAATAACTAAGTCAATATCCTCCGAAAATTGTTTCAGATAAAGATGTGTATGCGTATCTACTAACTTCATACTGCAATATTAGGATAAATTCTTTAGTTTTACAGCTGTGCAAAAAACATTAAAAATATTAGTTGTCAGATTTAGTTCGATTGGAGATATCATTCTGACCACTCCAATTATCAGATGTATAAAACAACAACTTTCAGCAGAGCTGCATTTTATCACTAAAGATAAACATAAAACGTTAATTGAATACAATCCATACCTTGATAAAGTTTACACAATAAAAAATTCAGTAAATGAGATTTCTGAAACATTAAAATCAGAAAATTATGATTATATAATTGACTTACATAATAATATCAGATCAAACAAATTAAGAAGAATTTCCAAGCATTATATTAAGTACAAAAAAGATAATTTTAAGAAATTTCTACTTACAAAATTTTCAATAAACAAATTAGAAAATATACATACAGTTGATAGATATTTTGATGCTGTAAATAAAATTGGGGTTAAAAATGATAATAAGGGATTAGAATTTTATTTTTCAGAAAATGATAAAATTGATTTAAGTATTTTCCCAGAACAATTTATAACTTTTGCTATAGGCGGGACTCATTTTACAAAAAAACTACCTAAAGAGAAAATAATATCTATTTGTAAAAAGAGAAAAGAAAATATTATTTTAATTGGAGGAAAAGATGATTCCGAAATTGCTAAAGAGATTGAAAAATCTTGCGAAAATGTAACCAATGTTTGCGGAAAATATAATATAAATGAGTCTGCATACATTGTAAAAAATTCTGATTTACTTCTTACTCATGATACTGGAATGATGCATATTGCGGCTGCATTTAAAATGAAAATATATTCTGTTTTTGGTGGTACTCACCCAAGTTTAGGATTTACTCCTTATTTGCCAAATCCGGAAAATAAAATTATTCAATTAGAAGAGTTGTCGTGTAGGCCTTGCCACAGATATGGTAAAGATAGTTGCCCAAAAGGACATTTTAAATGTATGAATTTAATAGATGAAAATCTATTTACTGAATAAAGCTTTTAGTTCTGTAGCGTCTTCTGCTTTCATTTTCCCTGCCAATATTAACGAAAGTTGCCTTCTTCTGAGTGCGGCACCAAATCTTTCTTGTTCTATTTTTGTTCCCGGTTCTACATCTGGTACTTTAGCTGGTTTTCCCATATTATCCACTGCAACAAAAGTGTAAATAGCTTCATTACATTTTGTTTTGCTACCAGATTGCATGTCTTCCGTCCAAACATCAATTATTATTTCCATTGAGGATGAAAAAGATCTGGAAATATTTGCTTCTAAAGTGACAATACTCGCTTTAGGAATTGGATGCCCAAAGGATACATTATTTACCGCAGCGGTAACACATGTTCTTCCGCAATGTCGTTGTGCGCAAACAGCTGCTACTATATCCATCCAATGAAGGAGTCTTCCTCCCATCAAATTATTTAAGTTATTTGTATCGTTAGGAAGTACAATTTCTGTTTGTACTGTTCTGGATTCTTGAGGATTTTTTTTCATTTTTTATAAAGAAAGTAACCAAGCGGATTTTTTTTCTGATCTGATTTCATCTAAAGAAATGATGGCCTCTTCTTTTGTTTCAAAACTATCAAAACAAACTCTGATTAATCCACCTTTGGTTTTGCCAATAATGGATGAGTTGTAGTTTTCTTTTTGTAATTGTTTTACAAATTTATTAGCATTTTTTTCCTTACTAAAAGCTCCTGCAATAATAAAATACTTTTTTTCTAAGGATTTTTCTTCAATTACTATTTCCTCTACCACTATTTCTTTTGTTTCTGTAATTTCAGGAACAATTTCAATTTCTGAATTTTCTTCTATTTGCTTAGTATCTTCTACTTCTTTATTTTCAGTTTCAAAAACAGAAAGAGGATTCATTGTAGCCATCTGAGAATAGATGTTATTTATTTTATCTTCTTGAGTAATGCTAATTAAAGAAAGTCCAATTATCGGAATTAAAATAGCTGCTGCTCTCCAAGATTTTCTTCTCCCTTCTTTTGTTGAAATAGGAGTTATAATTTTCTCAACTTCCTTTTCAATTTTATTTGTTTTCTTGCTTTTTTCTGATGAAAGTCCGAAGGAATTCATATTATAATTTATAAAAGAATCTTGCAAAAATAAAATATTATTGTCTAAACCAACCGAAAGTAATCCTACTTTTTCAATTCTAAAAGTTCGGACAGTTTTTAATCTTGTATTTATTCTATTTACAAAATCAGATAGAATATCTTTACTTTCTTCATTTGTAATTCTTTCAGAAATAGCAATATGATTTATAAGTAAACCATCATTTCTGTTCAGATTTTTATTAAACAGTATTTCTTTTGAGGGAGGATAAATTGTCCCAGAAATCTCATTTAAAGTTGCAGATTTATTGTTTCCTACAAACCCACCAAATTTAGGAATAATAACACAATCATGAAGGAAAAGTAATTCTGAAATATATATATCAACTGATTTTTTCATTAGTGCTAAATTATACATTTTTCTCATGAAACTCTACAATCTTTTCAATATCTTCAATTCTATCTACAGAAAGAGCATCTAATTTAGTTATTCCTACTTTAATTTTATACTTATTATCTAACCATCTTATCTGTTCGAGATTTAATTCTTCTTCTGTTTTACTTTTAGGTAAGTTTACGATTTTCTGTAAAACATCTGATTTAAAAGCGTAAATACCAATATGTTTAAAGTAATCTCTTTCCGAAAATTCTATTTCATTTATTACAGAATTTCTGTAAAAATTAACAGCAAAACCATCAGTATTAATTTTCACTTTTACTTGATTCTCATCTGTAAAATTTTCAAAACTCTTAAATTTCTTTGATAGAGTAGCTATCA
>ENA-ORDR01001156-ORDR01001156.1-marine-metagenome-genome-assembly--contig:-NODE-1156-length-12730-cov-3.183277_pt1 | contig 12730 bp, 13 predicted proteins | sample MGYA00240993_ERZ508538 | MGnify/ENA primary metagenome ERZ508538 (study PRJEB26207, sample SAMN05421999) | marine metagenome | isolation source: Monterey Bay, California, USA | place: USA:Monterey Bay...
AGGCTACGACCCTGCCTCGGTTACGGGCCAGATAGCAGGTGGATGTAATCTTGTATGTTTTACGACAGGGCGAGGGTCAGCTTTTGGCTCTAAACCAGCTCCTACAATAAAACTTGCAACAAATACTGAAATGTACAGCCGTATGAAGGACGATATGGATGTAAATTGTGGTGATATTCTAGACGGGCATCATTCAGTTGAGGAAAAAGGTCGACAGATATACGAAATGATCCTCAAGGTTGCATCTGGGAAGAAATCAAAGTCCGAATTGCAAGGCTTAGGTGATTATGAATTTGTGCCTTGGCAAATTGGAGCCGTGATGTAATGGTAAAATTGCTGCTCGCTGGAACTGGTCTGATTGGGCACAGACATATGCAGCATATTTTAGAGCACCCAGATTTCGAATTAGTTGGGATTATAGATCCAATTATATCTGATAAGAAGATTGAAGGTATTAAGACTTATAGCTCATTAAATGATGTAAATACAGTCGCTGAAGGTATAATTTTAGCTACACCAACTGACACCCATGCAGATCTTACAATAAAATCTCTTGAGATGGGTATGCATGTTTTGGTCGAAAAGCCTGTAGCAGCTTCGCTCCAAGAAGCAGATAAGATGATACATGCCTCTGAAAAGACTGGCTTGAGTGTTTTGGTCGGTCATCATCGCCGCCACCACCCTTTAGTAAGCGAGACAATTAATATTCTGAATTCTGGCAGAATTGGGAGACCCGTGGCAGCATCATTGATGTGGTTAATGCGAAAACAAGATGAATATTTTGATGTTGATTGGCGTAAGGGTATCGATGGTGGCCCTGTTAAACAAAACTTGATTCACGATGTAGATACGTTGCGGGCTTTTTTTGGAGAAATAATATCTGTTGTAGGTTCGGGAACAAATATAGTTAGAAATGCCAAAAGGCATGAAAATGGTGGAGTAGTTTTAGGGTTCGAGACGGGAATGGTGGCTACAATAACTTTTTCAGACGCAACGCCAACTCCCTGGGGTTTTGAGGCTGGAACCGGAGAAAGTCCTTACATACCTAAAACTAATCAGTCGTCTATGTTCATTGCCTGTACGAACGGTGGTTTGGAATTTCCAACATTAAAATTATGGAGTGGTGCTTCAAATTGGAACGAAAAACCAATTATGGAGTATCAAAATATTTCCGAAGCGGTTCCTTTGATCAGGCAACTTGAGCATTTTTCTGACGTTATAAGAGGAAAAGCTACTCCAATTGTGGACGCTAGATCGGCCCGTGAAACACTTGCTGTAATACTTCAAATAGAGCAAGCAACAATGCCGTAAACTAATTTTGAATGAGAGGATAACATGGGATCTAAAATTGGATTTGTAGGTTTGGGCTTGATGGGTTCTGCGATGGTTGGCCGTCTTCAAGATTGTAATTATCAAATGATCGTCTTGGGAAACAAAGATCGCACTGGATTGGAAAAAGCCGTAGCTAGGGGGGGCAGGGAAGCGGTTTCTGGATCTGACTTAGCCAACGAAAGTGATGTCATTATGCTATGCATGGGTACATCTGACCAAGTCGAAGAGCGAATTTTGGGGCATGAAGGCATTATTTATGGATTATCACCAGGAAAAGTCATTATTGATTTTGGAACTTCATTACCATCCTCAACAAAAAAAATAGCCGAAAAAATTGCTGATACAGGTGCTGCAATTTTAGACGCTCCACTGGGCCGGACGCCTCACCATGCAAAAGAAGGTTTGTTAAATATCATGGCAGCTGGTGATAAAAATATTTTTGATAAGGTTAGTCCGATTTTAAAGAACTTGGGAGAAAACGTTTTTTATTTAGGTGGACTAGGTACTGGCCATACAATTAAGCTGATGAATAATTTTTTTGGAATGACCATAGCTAATGCGATGGCTGAAGTCTTTGCAGTAGCTGATGTCTCTGGGGTATCGAGAGAAACAGTTTATAAAGTAATTTCAGCTGGTCCTTTGCATTCTTCTATGATGGATTTCATTTCAGCTTTTGGCCTCGAAGGTGATAAAAGCAAGTTAGAATTTGCCGTTAAGAATGCGCATAAAGATGTTAATTATTATAGGCTTATGACTGAAAAACTTGGAATAGATAGTATAATGTCAGAGAGCGCTAACAAGGCTCTAACAAAAGCTAGAGATAGCGGATATGATGAGGCAATGGTTTGCGAAATGATTGATTTTTTCAAAAATCATTATTCAGCGGATAAGAAGTAAGTGTTTACTGAGCCAGAAATAAGCCCTAGGCAAAATAATGCTGCTGTGGGAATATTTCTGATGCTCAGTGCGTGGGGCCTATTTGCTGTGGTAGACACTTTGGCCAAGTGGCTGGTTTTAGCTTCGATTTCTACGGTTCAAGTAGTATTTATGCGCTATGCAGTACAGTTTGGCTGTACTTTAATAGGTGCTGCTGGGCCCTTTGCTGTTACAAGAAAAATGGGCCAAAAAACATTTTTTCTTTTATCTTTTCGTGCCATATTACTGGTCGTTTGTACATTTTTTAACTTTATTGCAATAAAATATCTTCCATTAACCATGACGTCTGCAATCATGTTTTCCTCGCCAATAATAGTTGCCTCCATTTCTATGGTTTTTCTTCGGGAGTTTGTAGATGTTTGGAAAATACTTGCCATTTTTTTAGGGTTTGTTGGCGTTTTGGTAATAATTCGTCCATTTGACGCTCAATTCCATTGGGCTGCATTGTTATGTGTTCATAATGCGATTGCAATTTCAGTTTTCTCGCTAATTACTAGGCAATTATCTGGGGTCGTTACAGCTTCGACCATGCAATTTTTTGCTGGTGGGTTCGGAACAATAGTTTTTTTACCTTTAGTGTTAATTTATTGGGAGAGCCCAACGTCCTTGATATCATGGGCACTTATGTTTTTTATGGGTATAGTAGCTTGGGCGGGTCATGAAGTTTTTGCTAGGGCACATCTATTTTCTTCCGCTGCCACACTAATGCCATTTTCTTACTCAAATATCATTTTCATGACATTAGCTTCCTATTTTGTTTTTGAATCCAGACCAGATTTTTTGGTTTTTGCTGGAGCTTTTTTGATAGTTTTTTCAGGTATTTCAATTTGGTGGAGAGAAGGCTTAAATACTTCAAAGGTCGTTTCTAGATGACTTGTCGAGTTGCCATTGTTGGTCTTGGAATGGTGGCTGGATTGCACGTTCAAGCCGTTAATTCGTTGGATGGATTTGAGGTCTATGGGGTTTTCTCTCGAGATTATTTAAAAACTAAAGATTTTGCCGAAAGTTTTGCAGCAAACGCCATAGCTTTCAGAAAATTTGCAGATCTATGCAGTGACGAGAATGTTGACTTGGTATTACTTTTAACTCCGCCAAATGCTCGGTTGGATTATGTTAAAGCTCTAACGAAAGCTGGAAAGCCCCTCATCGTTGAAAAACCCCTCGAAAGAAATTTTGATAGGTCGCAGAATATAGTCGAACAAGGCAAGATTCATAAAACGCCTATTGGTGTTTTTTTACAGCATAGAAAAAGGCCATCAATAGAAGCTTTGAAGAAGTTAATTGATGAAAGACGAGTTGGTAATGTGGCAACTGTAGAAGTGCGTATACCTTGGTGGCGGGAACAAGATTACTATGATCAAGATGGAAGGGGTACTTTGTCTAGGGACGGAGGAGGGGTGTTGATAACCCAAGCAATACACACTCTGGATATAATGTTATTGCTCTGTGGACCTGTAAAAGAGGTTCATGGCATGATTCACACATCCTCCCTACACAAATTAGAGGCAGAGGATTTTTCAGGGGCTTTATTGAATTTCGAGTCAGGTGCTCGAGGGACATTAATGGCCTCGACCACTCATTTCCCCGGGTCTAAAGAAGAAATCATTCTTAATTGTTCTGAAGCAACAGTGAATATTAGTGGTGATGATTTAAAAATTTTTTATCATGAAGGCAAAATAGAACATCTTGAATCAGATTCTCAAACAGGAAGTGGGAGTGATCCAATGAACTTTAGCCACGCGTGGCATGCAAACATTTTGGATCATTTTTGGAAAGAATTTACTAATAAACAAAAAATTCAAATTTCTGCTGAAAGTGCTCTACCTGTGCATGAATTAATTGATGCCATTATACATTCATCAAAACTAGGAAAGAAAGTGACTATTTAAATTGAGTGAATTCAATGTAAAGTTTGGAATTATTGGCATTGATCATAGGCATGTCTATACCCAAACTCAGTTTTTGGTTCAACTAGGTGCTGAGCTGGTCGGCTGGTATACAGAAGGTTCACCTACTACGATGGACGGCTTTATAAAGCGCTTTCCGAAAGCTAGGCAATTTACAGACCCTCGCAGCTTGCTCGAAGATCCAAATATTCAGGTAATTTTAACTTCAGCTATCCCTAGTGAAAGGGCAAAAATTTCTATTTCCGCGATGAATCATGGTAAGGATGTCATGTCAGATAAGCCTGGATGCCTATCTTATTCTGATTTAGAGGAATTAAGGCAGACAGTTAAGCAAACTGGTCGCATTTGGTCGGTAGATTTTTCAGAGCGATTTGAGGTTCCCGCAGTAACTCTAGCCTCTAAATTGGTTTCAGATGGAGCAATAGGCAACGTAATTCATACGTTGGGTATCGGGCCTCATAGGCTGAATGCAGAAGCACGGCCAAATTGGTTTTTTGATCCCAATCAAAATGGTGGAATACTGGCTGATATAGGGTCACATCAGATTGATCAATTTTTGTATTTTACCAACTCAGAAAATGCTAAAATAACTTTAGCATCAATTAGGAATATGGGGCACCAAGAATTTACAAATTTTGCAGATTTTGGAGAAATTGCTCTTCGTTCTCAAAAGGCAAATGGTTATATTAGACTGGATTGGTTTACGCCGGATGCTTTACCAACATGGGGTGACGGTAGATTATTTTTACTAGGAACTGATGGTAGCATAGAAATACGCAAATATTGTGATATCGGTAGCGAACAGGAAGGGAACTACGTTTACCTTACTAACGGTACAAAGTATGAAAAAATATATGGGGGAGATGCTGGTTGCCCATATTTTTATAATTTTTTAGTTGATGTTGTTGAAAGAAGTGAAACGGCCATGCCTCAAGAGCATCCCTTTAAAGTAATGGAACTGGCAATCGAAGCACAAGAAATGGCAGATGGAGAAAAAAGAAATGAACGCATATGATTTTAAAAATCAAGTGGCTGTTGTTACAGGCGGGGCAAATGGTATCGGTTATTCAGTAGCTGAAAGATTATCAAAAAGTGGTGCTGCTGTTAAAATTTGGGACTTGGATTTTGAAGTAGCACAGAAGGCAGCTGACACGATAAATGCAGAAGCAATTCAGTGCAATATCACAGACTGGAAATCAGTTCAGAATGCTGCTGAAACATCAATTAAAGGCAGTGATAAAATTGATATATTAGTTAATTCGGCTGGTATAGCTGGCCCAAATGAACCAATAACAGATTATGATAATGAAGCTTGGGATCAGATAATTTCGGTAAACCTTACTGGTGCATATTATGTCAACAAGGCTGTCGTTCCATATATGAAAACAAATGGGTATGGACGTATTGTCAACATAGCCTCGGTTGCTGGTAAAGATGGAAACCCAAATGCGGGTGCGTATTCGGCTTCAAAGGCGGGGGTCATAGCATTAACAAAGTCGCTTGGCAAAGAGCTGGCAGACTTTAATATAGCCGTGAACTGCGTTACTCCAGCTGCTGCCCGAACTGCTATTTTTGATCAAATGTCTCAAGAGCATATAGATTATATGCTATCAAAAATTCCAAGGGGCCGTTTTGTGGAGGTTCAGGAAATTTCTAATATGATAGCTTGGATGGTTAGCTCAGAAAACTCATTTACCACCGGTGCAGTTTTTGACTTATCAGGTGGAAGATCAACATATTAAAGGTGAAAAATGAAAAATGTCGGTGTAATTGGTTTAGGTGATATGGGCAGTGGCATCGCCCTTAATTTAATAAAAAATGGTTTTAACGTTTTTGGATGTGATCTTCTAAAAGATCGACAGAAAGCATTTAAAAAAATGGGGGGATCTTTAGAAACATCAATCGCATCTATTGGAGAAAAATGTGATGCGGTGTTCGTAATGGTAATGAATGGAGATCAGGCAAAGGCAATTATTTTTGATAAAGATGGTCTAGCGGAAAAAATGGTTAAAGGGAGCGCGATAATTCTCTCTGCTACTATCAAGCCTTCAGAAGCTGAAGAGATTGGTTATTCAATAAAGGGCTCAGGTATTAATTTGATAGATACGCCTGTATCCGGTGGATTCCCTGGGGCACAGTCGGGAACCCTTACTTTAATGGCTTCTGCGGCGAAAGATGTAATGGAGCAAAATAAAGACATTTTAGAGGCTATTTCTTCAAATATTCACCATGTTGGTACGGAACCAGGTCAAGGCCAAATTATAAAGGCTTGCTTGCAATCGTTGATCGGAGCACAGTTTTCGGCTACTTTTGAGGCGGCTGCGTTGGCAGCAAAAGCCGGTGTTAGTGGTGAGGTCTTACATACAGTTTTTTCAACTTCGTCTGCAGGTTGTGGAGTAGTTAATAATGCTTTGGAGAAAATTATAGATAGAAAATTTGAAGGAACAGGTAGTCATATAAACACAATGCATAAAGATTTAACTATTTCTTTAAACCTTGCAGAAAACCTAGGGGTTCCAATGCATACTGCTTCAGCAGCAATGCAAATATTTCATGCTGGCCGTACCAAGTATCCGGATGGTGATAATTGGGCTTGTACGCGCGTTATTGAAGAAATTGTTGGTGCTGAGCTGCATCGCTAGGAGATTAAAATGAAATTAGGCGTAATTTGTGATGGAATAAGTCGCGATTTGGCCCACTCGGTGGATGTCATGGACGAGTTTAACCTAGAATATGCAGAGCTACAGTTTGTTGGCGATAAAGAGGTCGGAGATCATTCTAAAGCTGAAATTAAGGATATTGATAACTTTCTCAGAGATCGTGGTAAGCCTGTTAGTTGTTTATCGCGTCATATATTTGCTGGAATGACTGCTCAAAACAAGCCTGGTGATGCATTGCATAATAAGCATATGGATGCTCTCAAAAGAGTTGTTGAGATGGCACATATTGTTGAATCTCCATTCGTTCGAATAATGACGCAAAAAAAAGAGCAAATATTATGGGGATTTAATGGTGCAGAAAAGTGGAATGTAGCTCACGGTGCCTGGGATACTATGGGGCCGATGATAAGACCTGCTGTTGAATTTGCTCGAAGCGCTGGAATAAAGTTAGCAGTTGAGACAGGTAACGGCACGATGGTAAATTCTAATTATACCGCTCGAAAATTGATAGATGAATTGGATGCTAAAGATACCCTGAAAGTTCTATGGGACCCTGGGAATAATTGTTGGTGTCACGAGCTGGCATTTCCAGATGGTTATGAAGAAGTTAGAGGCGGGTACCTAGGGCATGTTCATATTAAAGATGTCCTTGTCGATACACCGAAAGCAACTCTCACGGTAAAAGAAATGGGGGAGGGACAGTTGGGTCCTCTTTTTAACCCTATGGCTGCAGCTCTTAGAAAAGATCAATATGAGGGAGTGATTTCATTTGAAAGTGTTTACCATCCGGGAAATGGAAATTTTGAAGATGGTTTTCGCAAATGTATTGATAAATTCAAAAAAATATTTGGAGAAGTTTAATGAGTGAAAAACCAACAATCGGTTTTATTGGTGTAGGTTTTATGGGTCATGGTATGGCTACAAATATACTTAAAAATGGCTACTCGCTTATCATAAAAGGTAACCGAAACCGCACTCCTATTGATGATTTGGTTAAAAAAGGTGCGGTGGAAGCTGACTCAATAGCTACCATAGTGAAATCTGCTGAAATTATCCATTTATGCCTTGCAAACTCTAGCCAGGTAGAAAATGTTTTAGAAGGCCCTGGAGGCATTATAGAGAATGCTCAAGATGGTGTGATTGTCATCGACACATCTACTTCTGATCCAGAATCATCGCTTCGCATGCATAAAGCTCTGAAAGAAGTGGGTATGGAATTTGTTGACGCTCCTCTTGGCCGAACACCAAAAGAAGCTGCACTAGGAACTTTAGATGCTTTGGTAGGTGCAGATGATCATATTTTTGAGACTGTTAAGCCAATAATTGGTTCATGGTCAGCAACTGCAACTCATTTAGGGCCTATTGGTTCAGGTCATAAAATGAAATTAATAATGAATTTCCTCGCTATGAGTTATGGAGCACTTTATTCGGAAGCAACAGTTTTAGCTGCAAAATCAGGAATCTCCCCTCAAAAGGTAAATGACGTAATTGGCAATAGTCGGCTTAATACAGGCTTCTTTGAGACATTCATGCGGTATTTAGTTGGACGGGATCCAGATGCCCATAAATTCACACTGACAAATGCCGCAAAAGATATCAGTTATGTCAATCAGATGGCACATGAAGCTGGAATGGCTAATTTAATGAGTGCTGCTGCTAAACAATATTACATGCATGCTACAGCTATTGGTGCTGGAGATGATTATGTCCCTATGCTCGTGGATCATATTGGAAAAATGAATGGCATCAATATTCAAGATGAAGTTACAAAAGGTGAAAATGACACCAAAACCACTTAATAAAATTGAGGACTTTTGTCTTAAACTTTTTGATTTGATAGGTGCAGACGAAAACGTTGCAAGTGCTTGTGTGGCTAGCGTTATGCATGGCACTCGCTTTGGCGTGGATAGTCATGGGGTTCGTTTGATACCTCACTATATTAAGGTTTTGGAGACTGGTAGGCTGAATAAAAACCCTTCTATCAAATTTGAAAATTTAAAGTTGGGTAGCGGGTTGCTAGATGGAGATCACTCCCAAGGAGCTTTGCCCACCTACAAGGCAATGGATCATGCAATTGAAATGGCGAAAATAACTGGCATTGCGGCTGTTGGTATTACGAATTCGTCTCACTTTGGTCCAGCGGGAGCTTACACGCTACATGCCGCCAAAAAAAATATGATAGCATTAGCTTTCTGTAATTCGGACAGTTTTGTGAGACTTCATGGCGGAGCTGAAAGGTTTCACGGAACTAACCCAATTTCAATGGCTGTTCCTACAGGTGAGCTAGACCCTTGGCTTTTTGATATGGCAACAAGTTCAGTACCTTTTAATAGAGTTGAACTGTTTCGTTCATTAGATCTAAATTTACCCCAGGACGTTGCTTCTGATAAAATTGGGAATTCTACGCAGGACCCGCATGTTGCTGAAATGCTTGATCCTCTTGGAGCACGGTTTGGGTTTAAAGGAGCGGGACTAGGGGGGATTTCTGAAATTTTTTCTGCAGTACTAACAGGAATGAAACTATCACCTGAGTTACTGCCAATGTCAGGTCCAGATATGACAACTCCAAGAGAATTAGGCGCATTTGTAATTGCTATAGATCCAGAAGGTTTCATAGGTTCTTTTTTATTCAAGGAAGGAATGCAGAAATATCTAAGTTTACTTCGAAATAGTGCAGCCAAAGAAAAGTTTTTTGTAATGGCACCAGGAGATAGAGAATGGCAAACCGCTCGAAAAAGGGATAAAAATGGCGTTGTTCTTGATCCGGTCACTATCGAGCAATTTAAACTATTAGCAGACCGGTTTGGGATCACATCAAAATTTAATTTCGGGAGCGATCATGATTGAAACTTGGCGGTGGTTTGGACCAACAGATAAGATCACTTTAAATGATATTAGGCAAACAGGCGCGTCAGGTATAGTTACCTCGCTTTATCATTTGGAACCTGGAGTAGTTTGGAAGAAAGAAGAAATTTCTTCCAGATTAATAGAAATCACTGGATCAAAAAGTGTTCCGACCAACTTATCATGGCAAGTGGTTGAAAGTTTACCGGTAAGTGAGGTTATAAAAACTGGCTCTCACCCTCGAGACGAGCACATAAAATCATGGGTTGAGTCGATGCAAAACTTATCAGAACTGGGCATAAACGTGATTTGTTACAATTTCATGCCAATTCTTGATTGGACCCGTACCGAGTTGGCTGCTCCAATGCCTAGTGGTGCTACTGCTATGTATTTCGACTTATTAGACTTTATTGCCTTTGATTGTTTCATTCTGGAGCGGACTAACGCTCAAAACGATTACGAAAAACAATTAGTGAATAAAGCAAAAAATCGTTTTAAAGGTTTTTCGAAAGAAAAAAAAATAGTTCTTAGCAAAAATATTACGGCAGGTTTGCCTGGTGCTGGAGAGAAATTAACTTTCCGAGAAGTAAAAAGAAGGCTCGAAGGTTATTCTGGAATTGATGCTGGTAAATTAAGAGAAAATTTTAAGTATTTTTTGGACGCTGTCGTCCCAATTGCTGAAAAACTGGGGGTACGTCTATGTTGTCATCCTGACGATCCTCCGTGGCCTCTGCTGGGGTTGCCCCGTATTATGTCAACTGAAGAAGATTACAATTGGTTAGTAAATATTCATCCAAGCAAGGCTAATGGAATAACTCTTTGTACTGGCTCATTGGGAACCAGTTTTGAGAATGATCTACCTGGAATAGTTTCTAGATTGGGAAAGCATATTCATTTCCTTCACCTGAGAAATGTAACTAGAGAACAAGAAACTATACCAACTAGTTTCTACGAAGACGAGCATTTAACAGGAAATACCGATATGATTGAGACTATTTCTGAAATTGTTCGAGAAGAAAATCGTCGTAAGGCTGAAGGACGGGAAGACTGGTCTATACCCATGCGACCTGATCACGGTCAAAATATCCTTGATGATCATGGGCGGAATGCAATGCCAGGGTATCCTGCTATTGGTCGACTAAAGGGTCTGGCTGAGTTGAGGGGAGTTTTCAAAGCTCTTGAACGCAAAATATGAACTGAGGATTGAGGATGTCAAAATTATTGATAAAACCTGCTAGTAATGCAGAAAAAATTCATGATATTTTTCCCGAAAAGGCTGGGTGGGGTTATGTAGGTTTTGATTTATATTTGTTGGAAAAAGGCCAGTCAATAAAACAAGAAACCTTCGATAGAGAGGTCATCTTAGTTTTAGTAGAAGGGTTCGCAGAAATTATAGCTGACGGTAAAAAGTTTGGAGTGCTTGGCGATCGTATGGATGTATTTGAAAAATCTCCGCCGCATTGTGTTTATGTTCCTGGCGAAACTAATTGGTCTGTTGATCCCACTACTAAATGTACTCTTGCTGTTTGTTCAGCACCCTGTAAGAAAAAATATGAAGCTAAGCAGATCGGCCCCAAAGGAATTGAGCTAACAGCTCGCGGAAATGGAACTAACACCAGATACATAAATAATATTGCGATGGAGGACCAAGATGTTGCAAGCAGCTTGCTGGTGACCGAGGTTTTTACGCCGTCGGGTCATTGGTCATCTTATCCCCCACATCGACATGATGAGGATGATTTCCCAAAAATGACCTATCTTGAAGAGACATATTATCATCGTTTGAATCCATCAAAAGGTTACGGGCATCAGAGGGTTTTCACTGAAGATGGATCTCTTGATGAGACAATGACAGTAGAAAATCACGATGTTGTATTGGTTCCTAAGGGGCATCATCCATGTGCTGTACCTTATGGGTATGAAATGTATTATTTAAATGTGATGGCTGGGCCATTAAGGAAATGGCGATTTAAAAATCACCCAGATCATAATTGGATAGCGCAAAAAGATACTACTTAGCTCTTTGAAATTGCTACTAGTAAGTTTTATTTATTACTAGGACGAATAATCAGTATTAAGGATTCATATTGAAACCACTAGACCAAATTCCAGATACCTTGCGTCGATCATTAAGGGCTATTTTTAGTGATATTGATGATACCATAACAACAGACGGTATGCTTAGCGCAGAAGCTTACTCAGCTATTGAAAATATATCCAAGCAAGGCATAGAATTCATACCAATAACTGGGCGGCCTGCAGGGTGGTGTGACATGATTGCCCGATTTTGGCCTGTAAAAGGGGTAATAGGTGAAAATGGCGCCTTTTTCTTTTCTTATGATCACAAAAATAAAAAAATGATTAGAAGATATATCCAAAATGAAAAAGAGAGATTGGAAGGCTTAAAAAAACTTGGAAAAATTAAACAAAAGATTCTTCAAGAGGTTGAAGGTTGTGCTGTCTCCAGCGACCAATTTTCTCGCATATCCGATCTCGCCATAGATTTTTGTGAAGATGTCCCCGAGTTGCCAATCGAAGCGGTAAAAAAAATCAAAGAAATTTTTGTTGAGTCTGGAGCCACCGCTAAAATATCTTCCATTCATGTGAATGCTTGGTTTGGTGACTACAACAAACTGGAGATGACTCGAATTTTTACAAAAGAAGTTCTTGGTATTGATCTTGATTATAATAAAGATGAGTTTTTCTTCTGCGGCGATAGCCCGAATGATGAACCATTATTTCAGTATTTTCCAAATTCTTGTGGGGTTGCAAATATAAGGGATTTCATATCTGAAATGAGAAATCTACCAACATATGTTTCCTACTCCAAAGGCGGTAAAGGTTTTGTTGAGATATGCGAAAAGTTTCTAGATTTTAAGTAAATATTATAAGAAATATTTTTTTGTTGAATTTCTTTTTCTATTGTAGCGAGCCTTTAATTTAACAAGTCTCTTTTGGCGATTTTAAAGGCTAGTCATGAAGAAATTGGTGGGCGACCCTGGAATCGAACCAGGCGTGCGTCTCCGCGAGGGAGTTACAGTCCCCTGCCAC
>ENA-ORDR01001157-ORDR01001157.1-marine-metagenome-genome-assembly--contig:-NODE-1157-length-12727-cov-16.827905_pt1 | contig 12727 bp, 13 predicted proteins | sample MGYA00240993_ERZ508538 | MGnify/ENA primary metagenome ERZ508538 (study PRJEB26207, sample SAMN05421999) | marine metagenome | isolation source: Monterey Bay, California, USA | place: USA:Monterey Bay...
AACTTGATAGATTTTGTGATGCACTTAACTCAATCTATTTAGAGATTACATCTAATGATGAATCAGACAGGGAAATGCTAAAAAATTCTCCACATACCCTCAAGATGATAACGTCTAGTGATTGGAATTACAATTACTCTCGAGAAGATGCATCATTTCCAAAGAGTTATTTAAAAAATAATAAATTTTGGCCCTCTGTTAGAAGAGTTGATGAAGCTTTTGGAGATAGAAATTTAATATGTAGCTGTCCACCTATAGACAGTTATGAATAATTTAATTAATTTTACGAAATGAACTTTAAAATTACTGGAACAGGTAGTTGTATTCCAGATATAACAAAAAAAAATACCGAGTTTCTTAATAATAGTTTTTTTGATAATGATGGAAATCAAATTCAAAGTTCAAGTCCTGATATTATTGAAAAATTTCAATCAATTACTGGTATTGAAGAAAGAAAGTATGTTTCAGGTGAGGTTAAATCTTCTGATCTAGCTGCTATAGCAGCACAAAAAGCAATTAAAGATTCTAATATCAACCAAGAAACATTAGATTATATAATTGTTGCTCATAATTTTGGTGATATTTCATGCAACAGCAGTCAAATTGATACATTACCCTCCCTTTCATCAAAAGTAAAAACCATTCTGAAAATTAAAAATCCAAAATGTGTAGCCTACGATATTATTTGTGGATGCCCAGGTTGGGTTGAAGGAGTTATTCAAGCAAAATCATTTATTAAGTCTGGAATGGCAAATAAATGTCTAGTTATAGGTAGTGATACTTTATCTAGAGTAACTGACGATAATGATAGAGATTCTATGATTTATGCAGATGGATCTGGAGCAATCATACTTGAATCTAATAACTCAGATGATTCTGGAATATTATCTCATAATTCTGCAACTTATACATTTGAGGGGGAAAATGAATTTATTTACTATGGATCTTCTTACAATCCTAAATTGAGTAAAAATTCAAATCAAAAATATATTAAAATGCAAGGAAGAAAAGTTTATGAATTTGCATTAACTAATGTACCTTCAGCAATGAAAGATTGCTTTGATGAATCAAAATGTAAAATTGAAAATCTCAAAAAAATATTTATTCATCAAGCTAATAAAAAAATGGATGAGGCTATTATTAAAAGATTCTTTAGACTATATAAAATGTCTCCACCTAAGGATGTACTTCCTATGAATATTGAAGAATATGGAAACAGTTCTGTTGCTACAATTCCAACTCTTTTTGACTTAGTAAAAAAGAGTGATTATAAGGGTCATAAACTTGTTAAAGGAGATCTTATTATGTTTGCAAGCGTTGGTGCTGGAATGAACATCAATGCTATAACTTACAAGATCTAATTCTTATGAAATTTTTTTTCCATATTGGAAGATATTTTTTGATGATTAAATATACATTCACAAAGTTTACAAAGTGGAGTGTGCTTAAAAAGTTAATTTTTCAGGAAATTGATGACTTAATAATAGGTTCAATTGGTATAGTAGCTTTTATGTCTTTTCTTATTGGTGGAGTTGTTGCTATTCAAACTGCTCTAGCAATAGAAAACCCTCTTCTTCCAGGTAACCTAATAGGTTTTGCAACAAGACAATCCGTAGTATTAGAGTTTGCACCTACTCTTATATCAATAATAATGGCTGGTAAGGTAGGTTCATTCATCACATCAAGTATAGGAACCATGAGAGTCACAGAACAAATTGATGCGCTTGAAGTTATGGGAATAAACTCTTTTAATTATTTAATATTTCCAAAAATTATATCATTGTTACTTTATCCATTTTTGATAACTCTTGCGATGTTTCTTGGGATTCTTGGAGGGTATATAGCTAGTGTTTATGCAGGGTTTTCAACTAGTTTTGACTTTATTCAAGGAATTCAACTTGACTTTAAAGTATTTCATATAATTTACACCTATATAAAAACAATATTATTTGCATTTGTTTTAGCTACGATTCCATCATATCATGGCTTCTTCATGAAGGGTGGTGCATTAGAGGTTGGTAAAGCAAGTAATGTTTCTTTTGTTTGGACTAGTAGTGTAATTATCATTATTAATTTTATTGTAACACAACTTTTATTAGCTTAATGATCACTGTAAATAAAATATCAAAATCATTTGATGATGTCAAAATAATTAATGATGTATCAGCAGTTTTTGATAAAGGAAAAACCAACTTAATAATTGGTCAGAGTGGATCTGGTAAAACTGTATTAATGAAATGCCTATTAGGTCTTTTGGATATTGATAATGGTGAAATTTTATATGATGGGAAAAAATTTGATAAGGATAATATTTCAACTATCTCGAACCTAAGAAAAAAGATAGGAATGGTTTTTCAGGGAAGTGCTCTTTTTGATTCTATGAATGTTTTGGATAACATCATTTTTCCACTTAGAATGTTTTCAGACAAAACTGACTCAGAGATGATTAGTAGAGCTAAAGAGGTTATTAAACGAGTCGATCTTAAAGATGTAGACAGTAAATTTCCATCTGAAATTTCTGGAGGTATGAAAAAAAGAGTTGCAATTGCTAGGGCTATAGTACTAAATCCCAAATATTTATTTTGTGATGAACCTAATTCAGGTCTAGATCCTAAAACTGCTATTATTATTGATAAACTAATTCAAGAAATTACCGTTGAATATGGTATTACTACAGTAATTAATACACATGATATGAATTCAGTAATGGAAATAGGTGATAAAATCATTTTTTTAGTAGAAGGAAAAAAAATATGGGAGGGTACAAATCAAGAAATATTAAACACAGATGATAAAATGATTAATGACTTTGTTTATTCGTCTGAATTATTCAAAAAAGTTAAACTGACTCAAAAAAAATCTACGGATTTGAGTTAGATACTGAAATAAGTTTTCCATTAAACAACTTACTTCCATTTAGTGCAAAGTCAATAATATATTTTGCCATTTCTTCAGGCTTAGTATCGGCATTATAATCTGGAAATGCTTCCTTTAACATTTTTGTTTGAACTGCTCCAAGGGCTAACACATTAAATGAAGGGCCATCAGAATATTCTTCAGAGAGAACCTCTGTTAAAGCAATAACAGCAGCTTTACTACTTGAGTAAACCGAAAGACCTGGAAATTTTTTTGAACCATTCACCCCTCCTATACTACTAATATTAATTACATGACCAGTTTTATTAATCAATGGAATAAGTGACCTAGTGATTTCTGCTAATCCAAAAACGTTTACATCGAATGTATCTTTAAAAGATTTATATGAAGTTTCACTAAATAATTCATTACTCAAGTGTCCAGCATTGTTTATAAGAATATCAATTTTAATATTTCTTTTACTTAAATCTTCAACAAAATCACTTATACTTTTTTTGTCAGTTATATCAACTGAGTGAGATTCTACCCCATTAACTTTTGACAGAGGTTCAATATTTCTTGAAATGGAGATTACATTATAACTAAGGTTTGCAGCTTGAGTACATATCTCATAGCCTATTCCTGAGCTAGTTCCAGTTACAACTATAGTTTTCATTAAATTAGTATTGAAACTGGGTTTTCGACATATTCTTTAAGAGTCTTTAAAAATAATGATCCTGTTGCACCATCGACTGTTCTGTGGTCACATGCTAGTGTAAGCTTCATAGTATTTCCTACAACAACCTCATTGTTTTTTATTATTGGCTTTTGAACTATTGCTCCTATAGAAAGAATTGCAGAATTTGGTTGATTAATAATAGAAGTGAAACTCTCAATTCCAAACATACCAAGGTTTGAAATTGTAAATGTGCTACCTTCAATTTCAGCTGGAGTTAATTTTTTATTTTTTGCACGTTCAGCAAAGTCTTTAATCTCAGAATTAATCTGCGGTAAATCTTTTGAGTTGGCAAACTTAACAATTGGAACAATTAAACCATCATCTACAGCAACTGCAACTCCAAGATGAACATGCTCATTAAAAATAATTTTGTCATCATACCATCTTGAATTAACCTTAGGATGTTTGGCTAAGGATAATGATACAGCCTTTGCAATTATATCATTAAAAGAAATTTTAATGTTTTGTGTTTGAATAAATTGCTTTCTAAATGAAATCATATTATCCATTTCTAGTTCAATATTTAGGTAATAATGAGGAGCTGAGAATTTAGAATCTGCAAGTCTTTTAGCAATTGCCTTTCTCATCGTTGAGTTTGGAGTCTCATAAGATGATTCTGTTAATTGTGGGCTGGGCTGAGAAAATTGAGAGTAATTTGATGGTTTGAATGAATCAATATCCCTTTTTATTATCCTTCCATTATCACCTGTTCCCTTAACTGAAGATATATCTATTCCCTTTTCTTTAGCTAAACTCTTAGCTAATGGTGATATAAGTATTCTATCGCTTGGTTTATTATTATTTGAAACTGGCTTTGGTTCCTCCTTGACTTCTGGCTTTGGTTCCTCCTTGACTTCTGGCTTTGGTTCCTCCTTGACTTCTGGCTTTGGTTCCTCCTTGACTTTTATATCTGCATTTTTAAGAAGTGAGGAAATATCTTCACCTTTTGAACCAATAATAGCAATTATACTATCTACAGGAGCAGTTGACCCTTCATCAATTCCAATATGAAGCAGAATACCATCATGAAATGATTCAAATTCCATAGTAGCTTTATCAGTTTCAATTTCAGCTAAAATTTCTCCTTCTTTAACTGTATCGCCTACTTTCTTAAACCATTTAGCAAGAGTTCCCTCTTCCATAGTATCACTCAATCTTGGCATATTTATTACTTCAGCCATATTAATCTATTTTATGTTTTATAAAAGGGTAGTCCTTTTGTTCATATACTACATCATACATAACAGACTTATCTGGAAAAGGAGAAGATTCAGCAAATTCTTCACATTCTGTTATGGTTGACTTAACCTTTTTTTCGATTTTTTCTAAATCAGATTTTTTTGCATACTTTTTAGAAATAATGATTTTTTCAACTTGAGAAATTGGATCAATTTTTCTGTATTCTTCAACTTCTTCTTTAGTTCTATATTGTTGTGCATCAGACATTGAGTGTCCTCTGTATCTATATGTTTTAATATCTAATAGTGATGGACCTTTTCCAGCTCTTGCATGATTAACACACTCATCAATAGCTTCAGCTACTTTTACTGGATCCATTCCATCAACTGGCATTGATGGCATTTCGTATGGCTCTCCTAATTTCCAAAGGTCTGCTTGACTAGTTGTTCTTGCTACTGAAGTACCCATTGCATATCCATTATTTTCGACTATGTAAATTACTGGAAGTTTCCATAAAGCTGCAAGGTTTATAGATTCATGAAAAGCACCTTGTCTTATTGCTCCATCTCCCAAAAAACATAATGTAACACTATCTCTTTTAAAATACTTATCTCCAAATGCAATTCCCGTACCTAATGGAATTTGTCCTCCAACAATACCATGACCTCCAAAAAAGTTATATTTTTTTGAAAAAATATGCATTGAACCTCCAAGGCCTCCAGATGTTCCAGTTGCTTTTCCAAATAATTCAGCCATTACAAACTTTGGATCTTCTCCAAGGCCTATTGCGTGTACATGACTTCTATAGGAACTTATCATTCTATCTTTCTTTGGATCTGTTGAATGAAGACATCCCGCTAGGACTGCTTCTTGGCCATTGTATAAATGAAGGAAACCTCTGATTTTTTGTTGGATGTATTTTGCCGCAAGCTTATCTTCAAACTTTCTCCACAGTAGCATATTCTCGTACCAATCTAAATAAGTTTTTCCAGTAATTTTTTTCATATAAATGAGTTAAAATCAGTTATTATAACACGAAGCAAAAATACTCTTTTCTTTAGTATATTGCAATAAAATTAGATTGGACACTAAAAAATTACATTCATTATTCGCTTCATCTGCTGGAGTGTCCATAGATACTAGAACAATTAGTAAAGATGAAATATATTTTTCATTGAAAGGTGATAATTTTGATGGAAATAATTTTGCATTAGAGGCAATAAAAAAAGGAGCTAAATTCTCTGTAGTTGATGATATAAAATTAAAAAATGCAAATGATAAGATTATATATGTTGAAAATACTTTAAAGTCTCTTCAGGAACTAAGTAATTATCATAGATCTCTTTTTGACACGAAAGTAATTGGAATTACAGGAAGTAATGGTAAAACCACAACTAAAAATTTAATTTATTCAATTCTTTCACAAAGCTATGGTGTTATTAAAACAAAAGGTAATTTAAATAACCATATAGGAGTACCTCTTTCACTTTTGGATATTAATGATGATGTTGATATTGCAGTTATAGAAATGGGTGCTAATCATATAGGTGAAATTAAAACTTTGTGTGAAATTGCAATGCCAGACTTTGGATTAATTACTAATTATGGACATGCTCACCTTGAAGGTTTTGGAGGTTTTGAAGGAGTTATAAAAGGAAAAAGTGAAATGTTTGACTACCTAACTCAAAATTATGGTCATATCATTTTAAACAATGATGATATTATTCAAATTGAAAATTGCAAAGGGGATCTAGCTATAACTTTTGGAGAAAAAGAAGATTCTGAATTTATTTATAAATATAAAAAAGAGGAAAATGTTCTAATAATACAGAATGATGATGACAAATATAAATGTGAAATTTATGGTGACTATAATTTCTCAAATATTGCTGCAAGTATTACAATTGGTAAGTTTTTTGACTTATCAAGTTCTGAAATACAGAAAGGTTTAATCTCTTTTAAAAATGATTCAAATAGATCTGAAGTAATAAATTATGGAAATAATAAATTGTATTTAGATGCATACAATGCCAATCCAACAAGCATGAAAGCTGCTATATCAAATTTTGAAAATAATATTCTAAATAATAAAATTCTAATACTGGGAGACATGTTTGAACTTGGTGATTATTCAAGTATAGAACATCAAAAAATTATTGATTTTATTGATAACAAAGATTATTTAAAAGTTTATTTGGTAGGAGAAAATTTCTATGATTGTCAAACTCAAAGTAAATATTTTGAGAGATTTAAATCTACTAAAGAAATGTTGAAGTCGGTTAAACTAATTGATTTTAGTTTGACAAATATTTTGATTAAAGGTTCTAGAGGTATAGGATTAGAAAAACTAATTAAAGACTAGCTCCATTAATAATTTCTTCAACTACATCTGGATTAAGAAGAGTTGATGTATCACCTAGATTTCCAAAATCATTACTTGCCACCTTCCTTAGGATTCTTCTCATAATCTTTCCAGATCTTGTTTTTGGAAGACCACTTACAATTTGAATTTTATCCGGCTTAGCAATAGGGCCGATAACTCTTCTTACTACATTTACAATTTCAGCTTTTATTGTATCATCTGAAGATTTAGAGTTTATGATTACATATGCATAAATTCCTTCACCCTTAATATCATGAGGATATCCTACTACAGCGGACTCAATTACCTCTTCATGTTCATTAATAGCATTTTCGACTTCTGCCGTTCCCATTCTATGTCCAGAGACATTAATAACATCGTCAACTCTTCCAAGAATTCTTAAATATCCATCATGATCTCTTTTAACACCATCTCCAGTAAAATACATTCCTTTATAATTTGAAAAGTACGTGTTTATACACCTTTGGTGATCTCCGTATGTTGTCCTTACAATTGATGGCCATGGAAATTTAATACAAAGATTACCTTGAACATTATTTCCGAGCAACTCATTTCCTTCAGAATCAACTATAACAGGGTGAATTCCAGGTAAAGGAAGTGACGCATGTGCAGGTTTGTTTGGAGTTATTCCTGCTAATGCTGATATCATTATTCCTCCTGTTTCAGTTTGCCACCAGGTATCAACCAATGGACAATTACCTTTTCCAATATTATCATGATACCAATGCCATGCTTCTTCATTTATTGGCTCCCCAACAGAACCTATTACTTTTAAAGAATCTAAGGAATTGTTTTTTAATGGCTCTAATCCATGTGCCTGTAGAGCTCTTATAGCAGTAGGAGCAGTATAAAATTGATTGATTTTAAATTTATCTACTATATCCCAAAATCTACTCACATTTGGAAATGTTGGAACACCTTCAAACATGACAGTGGTTGCACCACAAAGCAAAGGGCCATAAACTATATATGAGTGACCTGTTATCCAACCAACATCTGCAGTACACCAATAAATATCATTTTCATCATATTGAAATACATTTTGAAAGGTATATGCTGAATATACCATGTAACCTGCAGATGAATGAACTACACCTTTTGGTTTTCCGGTTGATCCAGAAGTATAAAGTATAAATAACATATCCTCTGAGTCTAATACTTCAGCATCACAAACTTTAGGTTCTTGATTAATACAATCATGCCACCAATAATCCCTTCCATCTAACATTTCTACATTTTGTTTTGTTCTTTCAAGAACTATAACGCTTTCTATTGTTGAACATTTTTCAAGCGCTTCATCTACTACTGGTTTAACCTGAATTGTTTTACTTCCTCTAAAATTTCCATCTGAAGTCAAAACCATTTTTGCTTGACAGTCATTAATTCTATCAGCTAATGAAGTAGAAGAGAAGCCTGCAAAAACAACTGAATGAACAGCACCAACTCTTGCACATGCAAGCATAGCTATGGCAGCCTCAGGAACCATAGGCATATATATAATTACTCTATCTCCTTTCTTTATTCCTTTTGCTCTTAATGCATTTGAAAATCTACAAGTCTCTTCATAAAGTTCTTTATATGTAATATGAATTGGAGACTCTGAAGGGTCATTAGGCTCCCAAATAATTGCTGTTTTATCTCCCCTTTCTTTTAGATTTCTCTCAAAAATATTTTCTGTTATATTTAGCTTAGCATTTTGAAACCAATTAATATTTACTTTTTCAAAATCCCAGTCAAGTACTTTATCCCATTTTTTTTTCCAAGTAAAAGATTCAGCAATTTCTGACCAGAATGATTCTGGGTCTTTCTCACTTAATTCATATTTTTTAAAATAATCTGAGAGGGACTTAATTCTTTGCATATCTATTTTGGATATCTTATACTTTCAACTAAAGCTTTAATTTTTTCTGGTGTTGGTTTTGTTAATCTTGACACAATTAAAGATACAATAAAGTTAATAATCATTCCAATTGTTCCAATACCTTCAGGAGATATTCCAAATAAATAATCCTCAGGGAGACCAATCCCTCCAAGCTGTGGTTTAAAATATAAAATATATAAAGCGGTAAATATAATACCTGTAAGCATTCCAGCAATTGCTCCTTCTTTATTCATTTTTTTATCAAAAATTCCAAGAATAATTGCAGGGAAAAAAGATGAAGCAGCTAAACCAAAAGCTAATGCAACTACTTCTGCAACAAAACCTGGCGGATTCAATCCAGCCAAACCAGCAGCTACTACAGCTACTGCAATTGAAATTCTTGCAGCCCAGAGCTCCCCTTTCTCTGATATATTTGGATTGATATTCTTTTTCAAAAGATCATGAGATATTGAAGTTGATATAACTAATAAAAGTCCTGCTGCAGTTGATAAAGCAGCAGCTAATCCACCCGCTACAATTAATCCAATAACCCATGGAGGTAAATTAGCAATCTCAGGGTTAGCTAATACCATAATATCATTATCAATTGTTAATTCATTAACCTGAGTATCTGCAACATATTGAATCACACCATCTCCATTCTTATCATCAAACTCAAGTAATCCAGTATTCTCCCAATTAGTAAACCAAGCTGGCATATCAGCATATTTAGCATTTGAAACAGTATTTATTAAATTAACTTTTGCAAATGCAGCAACAGCAGGAGCAGTTGTATATAAAATGGATATGAATAAAAGAGCCCATCCAGCAGAAATTCTTGCATCACGTACTTTTGGAACTGTAAAGAATCTAACAATAACATGAGGAAGTCCCGCTGTACCAAACATCAGTGCTCCAGTTATAAAAAAAACATTAATTAAGGTGGTTCTATTTATATCAGTATATCTATCAAAACCTAAATCAACTGACAGTAGATTAAGTTTTTCCAAAAGATATACTCCATCCATAGTCTTACTTCCAAATCCTATTTGAGGGATTGGATTTCCAGTTGCTTGAAGTGATAGATAAATAGCAGGAACTGTAAATGCAAAAATTAATACACAATATTGTGCTACCTGAGTATAAGTAATACCTTTCATACCACCAAGAACAGCATAGAAAAAAACTATAGCAATTCCAATAATAACTCCACTATCATAAGGTATTTCAAGAAATCTTGAGAAAGCAACACCAACTCCTTTCATTTGACCAACTACGTATGTAAATGAGACAAAAATTGCGCAAATCAAAGCAATAGTTCTTGCATTTTGTGAATAATATCTTTCACCTATAAAATCAGGAACTGTAAATTTTCCAAATTTTCTAAGATATGGTGCGAGACATAGTGCTAGAAGAACATATCCACCAGTCCACCCCATCAAATATTGAGAACCACCGTATCCTAAAAATGATATTATTCCTGCCATAGAAATAAAAGATGCTGCTGACATCCAATCTGCAGCAGTAGCCATTCCATTTAATACAGGGTGTATTCCTCCTCCAGCAACATAAAATTCTTTTGTACTCTTGGCTCTTGACCATATGGCAATTCCAATGTATAACGTAAATGTAATTCCAACTAAAAAATATGTCCAAAATTGTGCATCCATCTTATTCTTCTAAATTATGTTTTTTGTCAAGTTTGTTCATTAAATAAACATATATAAAAATCAATATGACGAATATGTAAATTGATCCTTGTTGAGCAAACCAAAAACCTAAAGGAAAGCCTCCTAAATAAAAATTATTTAAACTCTCTGCAAAGAGAATTCCAAAACCAAAAGAAGAAATAAACCATACAGTTAGAAGTATTCTTAAATACATAATGTTTTTTTTCCAATATTTTTCTTTCATATTTACTTCTTTATATTAAACTCAATTTAAGCAATTATTAAAAAATAGATTGTACTGCATTAATACTGCTATATTATAATATTTTCAGGAAACTTTCCATGTCGTCTCAAGTCTTCCTTTTTTAAAATTTTAAATGATTTTGATTTTGGACCATTTTTAAGAATCTTGAATGAATCCTCAGGCATTGATGTCAATTTTCTTGTTTTTGTATCCATAACTCCAAATGCAAGATCTAAATGAGCTAGGTGAGTACCCTCATTATCATAAAAATTTTGAAATAAAGAGAAGAATCTTCCATCTTCACTATACCCATCTATTTCAACATTAATTTTAAATTGAACTCCCATTAAAATTTCCTTGTAGTAATGCATGTGCTCATAAAATAATACAGGACCAATATTTAAGTTCTCAAATACATCTTTATCTAGATTGATAGCTGAAAAAAAAGATACTCTTGTATCAGCAGCATATTTTATATATGCATGATTTGCCACATGCCAATTAGGATCAAGATCAGTCCATGATGCAAAAAAAGTCTTATCAAATTTTTTCAATGTTATCAGCTAATAGGTTTTATCAATTTAAGGAATTATTTTAAAAGAAACTTTCCCGATATCCCCAAAAAATATCAAAATAAAAAAACAAAAAACTAAGACTAATTAAAAATTTAATTACACTTCCAGCAATAACTCCGATAAATGAACCAAAGGCAGGTTTTAAAGAATTTTGAAAAGATTTATTAGTTGACATCTCTCCCAGGAGAGCTCCCAAAAATGGACCTACTATTATTCCTATTGGACCAAGAATAACTAAAGCAACAATTAGCCCAACAGTAGTTCCAATTTGACCTGATCTAGAGCCACCGAGTTTCTTAACTCCAAGTATTGGTATTATATAATCTAGTATACCAACAGATACAGCAACTGTGAATGTGATTAAAACAAAATTTAGATTAAACTCAACAGCTGAGGTTAAATTTAAAAGCAAAATACCTAGCCAGGAAGTAACCGGACCAGGTATTATTGGTAAAAAACTTCCAATTATGCCAATTAGACAAAATAGAAGGCCTAATATTAATAAGAATAAATCCAATTTATAGTCTAATCTTGAGATGGCCTAGCCTTCTCATAAAATATTATTCTAGAAATTTTATCTTCTTTAAATTGAGCATCAACCATAAGCAAACGAGATTGTTGACCTTCTTCCGTTGTAAAATTTTCAACAGAACCAGCTATAATCCATGCCTCACCGTTAATAACTCCTACATAAGGCATTGCCCAAAATAAATTAAGATTCGGATCCATAGAAAAGTAGTTTTCAAGGCCTTGTCTGTGAGCATCCTTTCCTTTCACAACAGTCCCATCTGGAAGGTCAAGAATTACATCATCAGTTTCGTATGATAAAACTTTGTCTATGTCTTTCTCGTTATGAGCTTCTAACCATTCTTTGAATGTGTCAGTATAATCATCTGATGCATTTATAAATTTTTCATCACCTTCTCCTCCTGCCCAAAATCCAGAACCTTTTGGCTCATCAACAGGAGCATCACATGATGCTAATAGAATTGCAAATAAAAATATATATTTTTTCATTTTGAATTGTGTTTATAGTTATTAGTTAAATATAGAAAAAGTTACGCAGAGTTTCTACTAGCATTAATATTTCCATATAGAGATCTTGTAATCATTTTTTCAAATATTGGTTTTTCTAAATTATCCATTTCACCTGATTCAATTTCCTTTACAATTTGAAGAGCATATTGTTGAATAGTAATTAGAGGCATAACTACATTTTC
>ENA-ORDR01001164-ORDR01001164.1-marine-metagenome-genome-assembly--contig:-NODE-1164-length-12691-cov-4.226336_pt1 | contig 12691 bp, 9 predicted proteins | sample MGYA00240993_ERZ508538 | MGnify/ENA primary metagenome ERZ508538 (study PRJEB26207, sample SAMN05421999) | marine metagenome | isolation source: Monterey Bay, California, USA | place: USA:Monterey Bay...
TTTTGAAAAATATGATATTCATATGTCATCTCTACAATTGCATCTGCTTTACTTCCTCCAACTAAATCTAAGTCCTTAGTAACATGACAACTACTAAAAAGTATTATAGCAATAAAGATTAGTACAAGGTTTTTCATAACATAAACTTAAAAAAAATATTTAGATTTTCTGTAGATGAAAAAGATGATTTAAGTAACATAAATGATATTTTAGAAGTGTTTTCTAAAAGTTGTAATCATTCAGATTCTAAAAATCTAATTGATGAAGTTTTGAAGGGTGATTATGATGAAGCTTATAACAGAATCCCCGAAAGTATGTATCGTACTTCAGAATACATGCAAAATGAAATATTTAATACCTATCACTCTGAAACAGAAATGATGAGGTATATTAAAAGGTTGGAGAATAAAGATTTGTCTTTAACTCATTCTATGATTTCGTTAGGAAGTTGTACTATGAAATTAAATGCCGCCTCAGAGCTTTTGCCATTAAGTTGGACCGAACTAGGAAATATCCATCCTTTTGTTCCTTCACATCAGGCTAGAGGATACCATATTATGTTCCATGAACTAGAAGAAATGCTATGTGAAATTACAGGTTTTAATGCTATGAGTTTACAGCCTAATTCTGGAGCTCAGGGTGAATACGCAGGACTTATGGTAATTAGAGAATATCATAAAAGTAGAGGTGATATCCACAGAAATATTTGTTTGATTCCTTCTTCTGCTCATGGTACAAATCCTGCTTCTGCAGTACTTGCAGGGATGAAGGTAGTTGTAACTCCTTGTGATGAAAATGGAAACATTGATGTTGAAGCTTTAAAAGAAAAAGTTCTAGAACATTCTGAAAATCTTTCTTGTTTAATGATTACTTACCCCTCAACTCATGGGGTTTTTGAGGAGAGTGTAATGGAGATAACAAATATCATTCATGAAAATGGAGGTCAAGTTTATATGGATGGAGCAAACATGAACGCTCAAGTAGGGTTAACAAACCCTGCTAAAATTGGTGCGGATGTTTGTCATTTAAATTTACACAAAACTTTTGCAATACCTCATGGAGGTGGAGGTCCTGGAATGGGACCTATTGGAGTGGTAAAACATCTCAAGGAGTTTTTGCCATCTAACCCTATTATTAGTACAGGAGGAGAAAATGCAATACATGCTATTTCTTCTGCTCCTTGGGGATCTGCTTTAGTGCTTACTATATCATATGCTTATATAAGAATGTTAGCAAATGAAGGTCTTACTCAATCTACTAAAATAGCTATTTTAAATGCTAATTATTTAAAAACTCAATTGGAGAAAGAGTATACTATATTATATACCTCCGAAAGCGGGAGAGTGGCACACGAAATGATTGTAGATTTTAGAGAATATAAAAGTGGAGGTGTTGAGGTTACGGATATTGCAAAACGATTAATGGACTATGGTTTTCATTCTCCTACTGTTTCTTTTCCTGTTGCAGGAACTTTAATGATAGAGCCAACTGAATCAGAGTCTTTGCAAGAATTAGATAGATTTATTGAAACTATGTGCTCAATAAAAATAGAAATAATGGATGTAATAAATAACAAAGTAGATAAAACAAATAATGTATTAAAAAATGCTCCTCATACTATGCAGTCTGTAATAGACTCAGGTTGGAACAAACCTTATAGTAGAGAGAAAGCAGTGTTCCCCTTAGAATTTGTAAAAAACAACAAGTTTTGGCCATCAGTTAGGAGGGTAGATGATGCATTTGGAGATAGAAATTTACAATGTATTTGCGCTCCTGTATCGGACTATAATGAATAGATGAGATTTGTTTTTATCTGCACGGATTATGTGTATTTTAATACTTATATTTGCGAACAATTTTTAAAAACTAAAAAAACAATTATGAAAAAAATTTATTTATTGATTTGTGCAATTGCGGTATCTGTTACTTCATTTGCTCAACAAAATGATGTAAAAACAACTGATCTCAGTTTAAATACATCAAAGTTTCACTATTATACTTCTACAGAAGATGCTTCAAAAGTTGTACCTTTTTGGACAGATGATTTATCTAATGCTTCTTTATGGACTATGACAGATTATGCTCATGGAGGTGCTCAAAATTGGGTAATTGGTACTGCTGCTCCTTCTGGGGGATTTTCGAATGGAATGGGTGCTATTGCTTCAACTACAGCTGCTAACGGATTTGCAATGTATGATTCAGATGCTTTAGCTACTTCAGCTGCAAACGCACAAGACGCTACTTTGTCATTTAATAATTCTATTGATTGTTCTCTTTACCAGTATGTGAACTTATCTTTCGAATCTTACCACAGAGTTTTTCATGATTCTGTATTTGTTGAGGTTAGTAACGATAACATAAACTGGGATAGATACCAAGTTCATTCAGATTTAGGTGTCAATGATGCTTCTGATAACCCTGAAGTTATCTCCGTAAATATTTCTTCAACTGCAGGTAATCAAGCTACTGTTTGGTTCCGTTTCAGATATGAAGGTGAGTGGGATTACGCTTGGATGTTAGATGATGTTTCTATTTCTGAAACTCCTAATAATGCTGCTTCTATATCTGATGCTGTTCAAGGTGGCTGGTGGGTAAACTATGCAAATGTTGCTGGTGGAGCACTAGCAGGTTTTGATTTTACTTTTAACACTAATTCTCAACTTGCTGTAAATCCTTATTCTTTTGAAGCAGTACTACATAATGAGGGAGTAGCTCCACAAAATATGATGTTACATGCAGAGGTATTTAACGATCAAGGTACTTCAGTATTTTCTTCAGTTTCTAACTCCGTTTTGTTGGATATGTCTCATGCAGTAGATACGTTTGTTTGTAATAATACTTTTACTCCTACTGTTAATGGAGTATACGAGATGAGATTGTGGGGTCATGGAGATTCTGTTATGACAGACACAGCTGTTCTTATGTCAGTTGTAAATGATGATATTTATGGGAGAGATTGGAATCAAGCTGCGGGTTCTTGGAGAGTAGGAAGAGATTGTGGAGGAATGGTTTTAGGTACTTCACTTGATATATATGCTAATGAAACTGTATATGCTTTACAAGTTCATATTGATGCAGAATCAGTTTTAGGTACTTCATTATTTGTAGCTTTATATGAAAATGACGCTTCTGGAGACCCTATTTATCTAACACAGTCAGATGATTATACATTAACTCCAAACGATCTAGATAATTGGATTACCGTACCTTTTGATGGTGGACAGGATGTATTTGCTGGGACATCTTATTTAGCTGCTGTTGGTGGCTATGCAAATCCAGTTGATACATTTTCAGTAAGCGTTTCTGGAAATTCTCAAGGCGCTACATGTTGGATTCAGGATAACGGATGTAATCTTGGATCTGGGGCTTTTGGAGATTGGTATTGGATTTCTGATATCCCAATGATTAGAATGTCATTTGACCCTGCATCTCTTGATGTTGATAATGTAATTGCAGGAGAGTTTAATATGTTCCCTAATCCGAATAATGGTGTGTTTACTGTTGAGTTAAATAATGTAAAAGCAGATGATTATAAAATTACTGTAACTAACATTTTAGGTGAAACAGTTTATACTTCATCAAAAGAAATCACTACATTAACTTCTGAAAGAATTGATCTTTCTGATCTAAGTAAAGGAATCTATATGTTAGAAGTTTCTAATTCTGAGTCTACTATTTCAGAAAAGATAATTATCGAATAATTCATAACTATTCTTATATTAAAAAAGCCGGCTATCAGTCGGCTTTTTTTTATTTGTAATTTTGTGTAAGTTAGCAGTCTAATAATTAAAAAAAGAATACAATGAAAAAATTTTACTTAATGTTATTTTCTGTTGTCTTTGCTTTGTCAGCAATTGCACAAACAACTAACTATGAATTAACAAAAAAAGATACAAGAACTGTTTCAAAAGCAACTTCAGTTGTTAGTTTGTCTTCTTCTGCAGCAACTGTAATTTGGCAAAATGACTGTTCAAACATTACAGATTGGACTTTAGCAAACACCTCAATTCCTCCAATTGATTGGAGTATTGAAATGGACCCTGCAGCAATACCTGTTACTGCACTTTCTCCTTTTAATTCATCAACAGCATCTAACGGATATTTATTTATCAATTCTGATGCTACTGGAGGTGGAGATAATGATGGTACTCCTGTTGAATGTACAGCGACATCCCCTATGATTGACTTAACAGGATGGCCATATGTTCAACTTACATTTTCTCATAATTACAGATGGTGGCAAGATGATAGAGCGGTAAGGGTTTCTGTAGACGGTGGAACTTCTTGGACTCAATATGATATTACTTCATTAGTGGGTGGGAATGTTGCGGACGGATACCCAAACCTTCAGAATTCTAACAATCCTCAGAATGAAATTATTAATATTTCTTCAATTGCTGGAGACCAAGATTCTGTAATGGTTCAGTTTTATTATTTTGATAATGATATTTGGGCTTGGTATTGGGCTGTTGATGATGTGGCTATTTCTGAAATCCCTGATAATGCTATGAATATTACTGATGCTGTTCAAGGTGGTTGGTGGGTTAATTACGCAAATGTAGGTTCTGGTGATGGTTATGATTATACATTTAAACCACTTACACAAATCACTTCAAACCCTTATTCATTTGAAGCAGTTTTAAGAAATGCAGGAATCGCACCTCAAAATACCTATTTAAATGCTGAGGTTATTGACGATATGGGTACTACAGTTTATTCTGATGTTTCATCTACATTATTGTTAGATGTGAATTATCCTCAAGATACCTTTGCTGCAAACAGCACATTTACCCCAACTACAACAGGAGTTTATACAGTAAATATGTGGGGTACAGGAGATTCTACTTCATCTTCTACAACAACTTTAACTACAGTAGTTACAAACTACATCTATGGTAGAGATGAAGATTCTCCGGATGGAGCTTGGAGAGTTGCAAGATCCTGTGGAGGTATGGTTTTAGGTGCTAAATATGATATGTATGCTGATGAAACCTTATATTCAATTCAAGCACATATTGATGATGAATCTGTTGTTGGTACTTCAGTTTATGCAATTTTATATGAAGATGATCCAAGTGGAGATCCAATTTATTTAACACAATCTGATGATTATACAATTACAGCTGCTGATTTAGGAAATTGGATTGAAATACCGTTTGATGGAGGTCAGGATGTATATACAGGAACTCCTTATGTTGCAGCTATTGCAGGTTATCCAAATCCAGTTGATACATTTTTAGTAAGTGTTTCTGGAACTTCTCTTGCTGGTTGTTACATTCAGGATAACGGATGTGATATAGGTTCTAATGGGTTTGGATATTGGTACACAACTTCAGAAACTCCTATGATAAGAATGAACTTTGATCCAGCTTCATTGTCTGTAGAAAATATCTTTGTTGATGAGTTTTCAGTTCATCCAAATCCTACAAATGGAACTTTTACTTTAGAGTTAAATAATGTAAAATCTGATGATTATAAAATTTCTATTACAAATGTTATAGGGCAGGAAGTGTATTTAATACATAAAGAAATTAATGGAACACTTTCAGAATATATTGATATTTCTAATCTAGAAAAAGGAGTTTATATTCTTGAAATTTATTCTACAGAATCTTCTATTTCAGAAAAGATTATCTTAGAATAAATCCAATTTAAACAATATAAAAACCGGCATTTATGTCGGTTTTTTTTATATCTAAATTTTTGGTAAGTTAGCCAAATAATAAATTTAAAAAATAATACAATGAAAAAACTTTACACAATCGCTTCATTATTGTTAGTTTCAGCTGTGTCGTTTGCACAACTTAGCAACACAACTTTTCCGGAACCAACAGATGTAAGTACAAAAATTTTAAAATCTAAAAAGATTTATACTTCTTTTGCAGAAAAATCTACTCCTTTCTGGTCAGAAGATTTTAGTGGAGGTATTCCAACAACTTGGACCAATGGATCAACTCCGACTCCTCCGGTAATTTCTGCCCCTTGGGTTTACAGAGGTCCTTCTACTACCCCTGGAGTTAATATGGGATCACAAGGAGCTTATGCTGGAACACAAGGACCTATTGCATCTGCAACTGCATCAAATGGATTTATGATTTTTGATTCAGATTATTATGATAATGGAGGTACGGCTGGAAACTTTGGAGCTGGAACATATCCTTGTAATAGTATTACTGGAGGAGCTCCAACAGGACATGTAGGTACACTTACAACAGATTCAATTGATTGTTCAATGTATTCTGATGTTTCAATCTTATTTCATTCATTTTATAGAGAGTATACTGGTATAGCTAAAATAGCTTTTAGTATTGATGGAGGTGTAACATTTACTGATACAATTGAAGTTCATCCAGATATTGAAGTTAATGAAGTAACTGCAAATGATTACCAAGTTATGATAAGAATGCCATTTAATATTGCTGGGAATCCAAATGTGAAGATACAATTTATATATGATGGTACTATTCTTTATAACACTAGTTATAACGGATATTATTTCTGGCAGATTGATGATATAGAACTTGTAGAAACTCCAGCTCATTTATTAGACATTAATAATGAAACATTTGGAGGATGGTGGGTTGGTTACCAGAATACGGGAGATTTAGGAATAGATTTTACATTTAATCCATTAAATCAAGCAACAGCAAATCCTTATAGATTTGAATCCGTTGTGTTTAATAATGGAGCGTCTGATCAGTATAATACTACAATGCATGTTGATGTCGATGCATCTGGATCCTCTGTATATACAGGTTCTTCTAATCCAATGACACTTTATACAAATACAAATGATACTTTAGTAACTACAACAAATTTTACTCCAACTTCAACTGGTATACATAATATTACATTCTGGGCATCTTCAGATTCCTTTCCAACAACCTCTACAATTGGAAGATCAACTATTATAACTGATACAGTTTATGGAGTTGATTATGATTGGGATTCTGATGGAGCTAATGCTGGTAATGGTTATTATTTAGGGCGTAGTTGTGGAGGACAAGTATTAGGAAATGCTTTTGATATGTATGAACAAGATGAGGTGACTTCAATCTCTTTCCATGTAAATGATCAATCAGTAGCTGGAGCTGAGGTTGCTGTTGTTTTATATGAAATAGACGCTACAGTAACTCCTTATGCACCAATATATTTAACACAGTCTGATGATTATACTATTACACAAGCTGATGTTGGTCAGTGGGTTACAGTTTCATTTTCAGACCCATATGATGTTTATTCAAATACAACTTACGTTGCTGCTGTAATGGGTTATCCAAATCCAGTAGATACTTCTTTAATTAGTTCATCATCTAATGATAATACTTTAAGCTTTATACAAGATAATGGTTGTGATATTGGTAGTGGTGGTTTTGGATATTGGTATAGTGCTTCTAAACCATTACTAATTAGATTGAATTTAGGGTATGAAGTAGTTTCATCATTAGATGAAGATGTTTTTGACGGTAAATTATCAGTACATCCGAATCCTTCAAAAGGAATATTTAATATAGATTTAATTGATGTGCAAAATGGAGATTATTTAATTTCAGTATCTAATATTTTAGGTGAAGTTTTTTACTCAGAAAATAGAGAGATAAATTCTTCTACTTCTACAACTTTAGATTTATCTGAGATAAAAAGTGGAGTTTATATGTTAAATATACAAAATGATAACAATATAATAAGCAGAAAGATTATTATTGAATAATGATTTTAAAAAGTATAATATTAAAGCCTGACGAAAGTCGGGCTTTTTTTATATCTAAATTTTACTTATGTTTGTTTTCTAAAATTAAATAAATAAAATTATGAAAAAAATTCTACTATCATGTTTTGTATTATTGTCCATTAATTCTTTTTCTCAACAAGAGATAATTGATTGTACTAATTCATCAAAAATTATAAAAAACGACTTTATGTCAGATAAAAGCGCAGTTGTAATTTGGGAAGAAGATTTTGGAGCAGGGTTTCCTTCATCTTGGGGTACTTACACTTCCAATACCGGAGCAGGAAATAGTGGAACTTCTGCCGGAAATACTGCAGAAGCTCCTTGGAAACATTCAATGGTAGGTAGCTGGGGATATTGGAATTCAGTTGGCACAAGTGGAGGAAATCCAACCGGGCCAGCTGCAGCAATAAATTCAACAACAGCTGCAAATGGTTTCTTAATTTCAGATATCGACTCAGCGAATCATTGGAATGGGAATCCTGGAAGCAATTCTGGTTCTACCTATCATTATATTGAATCATATTTTACTACTTCTGCAATTGATTTAAGTGGGTTTCCAAATGTAAGTTTGGAGTTTGAGCATTCTTTCAGATTAAATAATAGTGTTGATTTAACGGTTTCAATTAGTACAGATAGCACAAATTGGACTACTTATAATGTTCAAGGAAACGCAACAAATAATCAGGCATCTGCAGACCCGGAATATTTAAGTTTAAATATCTCACCTATTGCTGGAAATTCATCAACTGTTTATGTGAAAGTTGGTTGGAATGCAAGAGTGTATTTTTGGATGTTAGATGATATGAAAATTATTGAAACACCAGATGATAGAATTGATTTAACAGAAATAACTCATGGTGGATGGTATACTACTCCAACTATAAATGGTTTTGGTTTAGATTATACTATTGTACCAATGAAACAAGCAATAGCAAATCCTTATACTTTTGAAGGGATAGTTGCTAATTTAGGAGCTCTATCTCAAACAACTCATATAAATGTAGAGGTGTATAATGGTTCAGGAAATAACGTTTTTTCTACAACATCTGCAGATAGTGTGTTGAACCCTCAAGATACTATTATTTTTGTTGGACAGAATAAATTTACTCCAACTACTGAAGATGAATATTATTTTGAAACTTGGGCTTCTTCTATTGATACTGTTTCTGATACAATGTATTCTTCCTCAATAGTTTCAGAAAAAGTATATGCAAGAGATAATGGAACGGATCATTCTGAATATGGACTAGGAAGATCTTGTGGAGGAATGATAATAGGTACTTATTTTGATGTATATGATACTGATGATTTAGCTTCCTTATCTGTTTTTATGAAAGATAATTCGGTAGTAGGAGCAGATATATATGCTGTGCTTTATGAAATTGACGCATCAAACGGAAAAATATATTTAATACAATCAGATGATTATTCTCTAACTTCAAATGACTTAGGAAATTGGGTTACTATTCCTCTTGATGATGATTTTACTTTGGTCCCTGGTACTTATATGGCTGCTGTTGGGTCTTATGCAAATCCTATTGATACTTCTGTACTTGCTATGTCTCAATATACAGAAGCAGCAACATGTTATATTCAAAAAAATGGTTGTTTAACAGGTACTCAGACTTATGGTTCTTGGTATTGGACTTCAAGAGTTCCTATGGTCAGAATGAATTTTGCTACTGTATCTGCAATTGAAGAGAATATTTTTGATGGTGAGCTTTCAATTTATCCTAATCCTTCTTCTGATTTTATTCGGATAGATATGATTGATGTAAATAAATCAGAATATAATGTTTCTATAATTAATGTATTAGGGGAGAAAGTGTTTGATATTTCAGAATCTATTTCAGGGAATTATATGAAACAAATTGATGTTAGGAATCTTGCGAATGGGTCTTACATCTTACAAATTAAAAATGAAGAAACCATATTTATTGAAAAGATAATAATAGAATAGAAAATAAGAATAAAAAAGGATCCAAAGATTGACATTAGTCTCATTGTTAATTCTAAAATTTGCCTATTATATAAGGTTTTCAGCTTGCCTTCATTCCATACAAAATTAAGATGAATTTTTAATAAGTCAAATGTACATAGTTAAATTGTATGATTTAGACGGTAGAAACTGGTTAAACGTTTGTAATATCTGGGTTTTTTTTTTAAGTTTGTGAGCACTATTTACATAGAATAAATAAAATACGATATCAATATGAAAAAAATTACAATTATAATTTTCTGTGTTTTATTTACATTTATTGCGAATTCACAGGAAAACAGAAGAGATTTACGGAAGAACAGTCCGAATAGAATAATACTCCAACTTGGTGGAGGAATTTTCTCAAACCTTACTTACGATTGGGATCCTACTCAGGAATCATTTATTGACGATCCTAATTTTCAATTTGGGAATTTAACTTATAGTGGAATGATTGGATTAAGGTCAGGATTTAATACTGATAACTACAGATTCTCTTCAACAGGAAGAGATAAAATGAGAGGTAATGTAGTGGGTTTGTTTTATCAAACTGGAACATTAAATGATGTTGGACTTGGAGAACTAGAAAAGAATGAAAAAAAGATATTTATTGAGAGTTTAGGTCAAGATGTAAAATTTACGGAGTTACAAGTTGGAGTTGTTTGGCGTGAATTTTTGAGAATTTCAGGAGGTAAGGGAAGCGTAAAGACTCTTCAAAATTTGAATGATTATACAGACCTAGAAAATGTAGACTATACTTTGTTTACTACAGGATTTAATCTCAGGTTTGGTAGGATTTGCCCTACTTTCAATTGGACGTTAATGTCTGCAGATAATTTTGAAACAACTATGAGTCGTTTTGACATACAAATATGTATGAATATATATGTCTTGAAAAAGATTTTACATAAAGATAAGCACTTAATTAGAGAATAAATAAACTAGAAAATACAAAAAAGATGAAAAAAACAGCAATATTAATGGTAGGAATCTTATTCTTTGCATCTTGTGGAGATTCAGGGAAGAAAATACTTATTGAAGGAACAACATATGTTGAATTAAATGTAAGAGCTACACCTAATTCTGACGGAGATAGAAATATATTAGATGATTTAGATCCAGGTGATGTTGTACAGATAGTTGAATTTGACACAGAATCTGAAGAGGGTATTTATTGGTGTCAGATAAAATTAGATAGACCTGAAAGATTTGATGGAAAAGAGATTAAATACGCTTGGATAGCATATAAGGTAAGGGATTTGCCATTTATTGTTAGTGATAAATCTTGGCAGAAAATAGAAAGAATGTATGAGATGGAGTACGAAAAAGAATTTAATGAAACTTTGACTGGAGCAAAAACTTGGCTTACACAATCTATTTACGATTATGTATATTATGAACCTTTACGTGATATTAAACATGAATATGATTTAAGAGGACCTGAAAAAAAGTATGATGATGAAAGAGATAGTCCAAAAGATAAATACGTGACAGAATCTCCTTCATATTCTGTTGATTTTGATGAAAAACAATATTGTAGAGTTAGAATTACAACAGCAAGTTCTGATCGTGATGAGACAGCTCTTTATGCGGTTGTTTTCAACCAAACTCCTCGATCTCTTCATTTTTTCAGACAGGATGATAGATCTCAGAGAGGGAAATTTGTGTATTCACAGGATTTTAGCGGCACTTTAAGTTCTAGTATTAAAAATATAGAAAGGAAAACTAAAAGTAAAAGGTTGTATATAAGGGATTATTATTATGGTGATAAAACTAGGTTAGAACTGAATTATGATGCAATTAGAATAAGACCTAGAAGTGGTAGAGATAGATATATAGTTCATAATACTAGTAGATATACAAATGCTAATATGGATGGTGCTTATTTAAGTATTACAGAGGAATATTAAGATTATGAAAAAACAAATTTTAAGTGTAGTATCAATCGTAATCTTCCTATTCTCTTGTGGAGATATAGAGGAATCTATTAATGATTCTTTTGAAAGATCAGAAGAAAATATAACGGAAATAAAGAAAGAACGAGTAGAAATAGAAATAAAAGATTATTACGCTTGGGTAGATAAACTGAGAGTTAGAGCTGTTCCGGGCCTTGAGTCAAAAAGGCAAGGTGCTAAATTTGTTGATGTATTAGATGAAGGAGAAAGAGTTACTTTTCTTGGAGAAAAATCAGAAGAACTTTTTGACGTAACATTAAGAGGGAGAGACATGAGAGCTCCTTTTTATAAAGTAAGAACTAAAAAAGGTGAAATAGGGTGGATTTTTGCTGGAGCATTAAGTTCCTTTCCTATTGATGTGGAATATTATAGAGTTGCAATTTTCTTTGATGATACAAATAATGAAAGTGATTTTGGATATTACGCAACTGATGCAATGAATCGGTTATTAGGTACTGGTGTGGAATCTGTTTATGTAAATGGATCTTGACATTATTAATATTAAAATTGGTTTGAATTAAATCAAAAGCTTTAGAACAAATATTTACACCATCTGGCACAGATAAGCCTGTACTACTAAAAGAAAAATTATCTGAAGGTATTATCTCTAAGATATCATAAATCTCATTACATGGATAAAATATAGAAGATATATTATGATATCCATCTTGTCTTTTTGATAATATATTAAGACCTATATTTATCTTTGCGTTAGGAAAAACTATCATTTTGAACAAATATAAATAAACCTAAAATTTTGTAATGTACTAAGTTTTCAACAACAAAAATAATCAACTCAGAATTTATATACGATCATAAATCATTTTATTTAACTTTGTTTTTATCATATTTAATAATAACATGCAATATTTACCCTTTGAGAAGCCAATTGAAGAACTAGTTAATAAACTTGATAAAGCGAAAGAATTAGGTGAAGATAAATCAGTAGATGTAAGCAAAACTGTATCTGATATTGAAGATAAAATCAAGAATACTAGAAAAGAAATATATCAAAACTTAACCTCT
>ENA-ORDR01001165-ORDR01001165.1-marine-metagenome-genome-assembly--contig:-NODE-1165-length-12680-cov-20.753630_pt1 | contig 12680 bp, 10 predicted proteins | sample MGYA00240993_ERZ508538 | MGnify/ENA primary metagenome ERZ508538 (study PRJEB26207, sample SAMN05421999) | marine metagenome | isolation source: Monterey Bay, California, USA | place: USA:Monterey Bay...
TTGGGACCCTGCGGAGTTAGCAGAGGGTAATGATCCCCCAATGTTCAGAACCCACTGCTAGCTCCCACCTATTCGGTTTATCCGCCTAATTTTCTACTTCTTATTAGGTCCAATCATTTCTTCGGGTTTAACCCAATTGTCAAACTGATTATTATCTAATAATCCAAGTTCTAGAGCGCTTTCTCTCAATGTTAAATTATTTTTATGCGCATTTTTAGCAATTTTTGCAGCATTATCATAACCAATGTGAGGATTCAATGCGGTTACAAGCATTAATGAATTTTCTAAATGCTGGGAAATTTTATCAATATTAGCTTGTAATCCATCAACACACTTTTCAGAAAATGAAATACAGGTATCAGACAGTATCCTGATACTATGAAGAAGATTATGTATCATCATAGGTTTATACACATTTAATTCAAAATTACCTTGACTTCCCCCTATTGATATCGCTGTATTGTTCCCCATTACTTGACAACAAACCATTGTCATTGCTTCTGCTTGAGTTGGATTTACTTTACCGGGCATAATACTAGATCCAGGTTCGTTCGCTGGGAGAGATAGTTCACCAAATCCGCATCTGGGGCCTGATCCCAACCACCTCACATCATTGGCTATTTTCATTAAAGATGCGGAAAGAGTATTCAACATCCCAGAAGTTGCTACAATTGCATCATGAGCTCCCAATTGAGCAAATTTATTTTCTGCACTCACAAAGTCTAAAGATGTGTAATTTGCTATTTTTTCCGCCACTTTTTCCGCAAAATCTGGATGAGTGTTAAGTCCCGTTCCGACAGCAGTACCTCCAAGTGCGAGTTCTAAAAGATCCTGCTGAGAATTTTCTATACGAGAAATGTCTGAATCTAACATTGAAACATATGCACTAAATTCTTGACCTAAAGTCAATGGCACAGCATCCATTAAGTGCGTACGGCCAATCTTTACTATATTCGAAAATTCTTTTGATTTGACATCTAAAGAGTTTCTAAGAATCATGATAGCAGGGATTAGACGATGTTGGATTTCTTCAGCGGCAGCAATATGCATTGCAGTAGGGAATGTATCATTACTGGATTGGGCTCTATTGACATGATCATTTGGATGGACTGGAGTTTTACTCCCTAGACGACCATTTGTTAGCTCAATAGCACGGTTTGCAATTACTTCATTGGCATTCATGTTAGTTTGTGTGCCCGAACCTGTCTGCCAAACACGTAAAGGAAAATGGTCATTTAGACTGCCTGCAATCACTTCGTCACAAGCGGAAGAAATTAAGGCGCCTATTTTGGAATCTAACTCGTTTAGTTCTACATTTGTCTCTGCCGCAGATTTCTTGAGAATTCCAAAGGCGCGTATCATAGCATGCGGCATTGTATCTTGACCTATGTTGAAATTAATCAATGAACGAGCCGTTTGAGCGCCGTAATAGCGATCGGAGGGGACTTCGACTTCACCCATAGTATCTTTCTCGATTCTCATAGAATCTTTTTCGCCGCGGGCGTTTTTAGACTCTTCTTTAGGCTCATATGGTTGGGGGTTTCTCTCCGAAAAAAGTGCTTTCTCAATCATTTTTGATATTGTTGCAGAACGTCCATCATTCTGTCCTTTACCTACTTTTTTATCTAATTTTTTAGCTAAATCTTCTGGTATACTTATGCTTAGGATACGTCTATCCCCTGCTCGGTGTTTTGCCATAAATAATCTTGTTATTAACTTATTAATAAACTTACGCTAAAGAAGAGCAGTATATTGATTAGTATTTTATAAAAATTACAAACTCAGAGCCTTTGAACGGATATTATCTGCATTGGAGTTTCTGGTTTATCGCGAAAATCTGTTGGTTGAGATTCTATTTCTTTAACTATATTCATTCCTTTTACGACTTCTCCAAAAACAGCATGGTTTCCATTAAGCCAAGGCGTGGGGACAGTAGTTAGAAAGAATTGAGACCCTCCAGTATTCTTACCTGCATTAGCCATGGAAAATAAACCGGGACGATCATGAGCCTTTGCAAGTGCCGCTGATTCGCAGGGGATTTGCCACCCTGGACCCCCAGTTCCTGCTGCACGGCTATCTGGGTCCTTAGATTTAGGACAGCCTCCTTGAATCATAAAATCTTTAATAATCCTATGAAAATGTAATCCGTTATAGAATCCAGAATCTACTAATTTTAAGAAATTGCCTGTAGTCTCAGGGCAATCTGCTGTATAAAGTTCAATTTGTATTTCTCCTAAAGTGGTTGACATTTGTACTAAGGTCATACCTATCCGAAGTAACTCATGTTCAAGAGGATAATGGTCTAGTGCCGTGACAATACTAATGTGTTATGCCTTACTTGGAATTTCTATGAGTGAGTTAAGCGAGTATACCTGTCCTCGGTGTGAATTAGGACTATACATAGAAACCAGTCAAGAAGTACAAGGTGTAGATTTACTGATTTGTAAAGGGTGCTGGGGAGTAGCGGTTGCCGCTAAATCCATGGATTCTGTTATCTCAAACGGAAATAAATTAGATGAACTGAACGATGAATCATATGTAGGGAGTGGTTGTAATTGCCCTATTTGTTCTACTGAAATGAAGGAAATCGAATTGGATATCCCTGAAGAAGTTGGAGCGAAATTAAGTTTGATTGATGCGTCTGCTCCAAAAAAAGTCATAATTGATTCTTGTGAAAATTGCCCCACGTTCTGGTTCGATGCAGGAGAATTAGATCTTCTAAATGGAATAAAACCTAAAGTTCGGAATCCGGAATCATATGATTCTAAATCGAATAGGCTACTTGATGATCAAACACTGACTGAAGAAGATATCAAACAAAAAATGATGATTAGGAGACTTTCTGGATTAGGAGTATTGATCATAGGATTTCGTTTAGCGACTCTTTCCGGCATCATTATACCTGCCGGAGGAGTTATTTTGGGAATTGGAGGTTTGATCGCAGTCGTCTCTAGCAACCCAGATAAATTTCTGAATAAAGGTACTTGCGATAAATGTTTAAAGGAAAATAAATCTTTAGCTTGGAATTGTCAAAGTGGGGGATGTTGGGCACATATTTGTACTGATTGTCAAACTATAGGGTCTGATCCTGTGGAAGCCTATGCTAAAACTCTCGGAAAAGTTGCAGTAGGGACTGTAGTGGTAGGCGTAGGTGTGTTAGCAATTTTTGCCATAGCCGAAGGAGGGGGGGCGATAGGCGGTTCAGGGCTAGATTTGTTACCTTCTAAAAGTGAGAAAAATAAGGAAAAGGAAAATGAACGATTTAAGGGCCTTTTACTTTGTCAGAAATGTACTAGAGATGCAGGAAAACATGAGGATGTTGAAGCCCAAATTGAAACGATAGGAGATGGAAACTATTCCGATAGTGAGGAGGATGGTTATTGTACCCACATAGATCCTCTAAATGGGAAAAAATGTAAGAGGGTGCAATTTAGAAATACGGGCCTATGTTATGTTCATAAATGAATAGATGAATAAGTAATTAGGCTATTGTAGACCCTAATAAAACATCATTCGGCAATTCAAGCAGATTCACCGAACCGTCTGGATCAAGTGCCCCTAAGATTAGGAATTGAGAAATGAACCCCCCTGGTAATGTTTTTTCTCCAAGATTAATTGCACCAACAACCAAGCGCCCAATTAATTCACTTCTAGAATAATTAGTAATCTGTGCGGAGCTAGATAATTCACCTATTATTGGACCGAAGTCAACTCGGATCTTATAGGACGGTTTTCTCATTTCAGGATATTCTGAAACATCGATTATTTTTCCAGACCTTATGTCTAAAGAAAAATAATCATTGACGCTAACATATTCTTTTCTGAGCAATTTTTCTGGGTGATAAGGAAGGTTGTCTGAATCAATTTGATGTTGACTCATTTACTCACCTGTGATATCAGAACGTAAAAGTAAAGGAATTAATGGAACACCTGCTTGATTGAATGCATCTAGCCCTCCTTCCTGTCTATCAAGAATTGTTATACAAGCAACTACTTGACAGCCTATTTCTGTCAATCTTTCTGATGCTTTAAGCGCGGACCCCCCAGTTGTTGTCACATCTTCCAATAATATTACTCGGTCGCCTTTAGATAGGCTTGCTCCTTCAATACCTGGAGGGTTTCCAGTTTTCCTACCTCCTCTGCCTTTCGCTTCTTTACGAACCATGAAACCACGTATATTAGATCCTTTAGGCGCCTTTGCTATGACAATTCCAGTCAAAGGTATCGCTCCTAATTCTAGACCACCAACTGCATCTATTGAATCTAGAGAATCGATTTTTGAGTGTATTAGAACACCGAGAAGATGAGCACTCTCAGGGTCCATCATTACGGGTTTCATATCAAAGAAATGGGGGCTTACCCTGCCGCTGGCTAAGGTGAATTGGTCGTCTGGAGAATAGAGGTAAGCTAACTCTCGAACTTTTTCTATTAATCGTGTTTTTGCATCATTTACACTTGTCGACATACAACTTCCTCTTATTTGCGGCGGAAGGGAATCGAATGAATGTTGCCACATTAAAATACTCGAATTGACATTGTTTACACTGAATGTTCTTGTGCGGCCGGTATCGTTGAGAGAATATTGAGTGGCAGGGGGGTGGAGTATATCGAGGAGAAGATTAGTAATGATTTGATAATTGACTACGAGCGCCTAGAACAAGAACAAAATTCATATGAATCTTGGTTAGAAGAACATACTGAGGCGGTTTATCAAATTGCGGAGAACGCAAAATCGAAGAAATTAGACTTTGAAAATGTTGTTGAAATACCCCGTGCATCTGATTTGGCCAGTAGAACAGAAAAACTGTTGGAAGACTATCTAGACGGTATGAAAATTGAAGACGATTTGAGACATTTACTTAACACCACTGACAGAGAGAGCGCCTCTATACAAATTGCAGTAGATGTGGCTAGAAAAATGAATGAACAAACTCTAGATATGCAGAAATCAATAGATTGTGGACTAAGAGTTGGACTGGCTGTCCTTACTGAAGCAGTTTTAGTCGCGCCATTAGACGGGATTGGAGATGTCAGAATATTAAATAATGCAGATGGAACTGAATTTTTATCTATAGATTTTTGTGGACCTATTCGGGCAGCAGGAGGAACTGCTCAGGCGCTTGGCGTACTTATTGGAGACATGGTAAGGAGAGAATTAGGATTGAATAGATACATTCCTACAACCCAAGAAGTTGAGCGAGTTAAAGAAGAATTTGGGCTATACCGAGTAGGTTTGCAGTATAAACCACCACCTGAAGAAATTGAAACTATAATAAGAGCATGTCCAGTAATGGTAAATGGCGAGGAAACTGAAAAAATCGAATGCTCCGGCTATAAAGAAGTGAGGAATATTGTTAATTCTAATGGGTCTTATCGAACACGAATTCGAGGAGGGGTGATGTTAGTAATCGGAGAAGGTTTGTGCCTCAAAGCCCCGAAAGTTCAGAAACATACTGAAAGAATGAAAATTCAAGGGTGGGAATTCATAGCTCAGTTTGCAAATAAGAATAAAAGTAATGATAAAAATATAGAATCTTTCAAACCAAGACAAATCGCACCAATTAGGAGATATATGGAGGACGTAATTGCAGGAAGACCTGTGTTTGGTGAACCAAATCAACCTGGCGGATTCAGACTTAGATATGGAAGAAGTCGGATTACCGGTTTAGCTGCAGCAGGGATGAATCCGATCACAATGGAAGCCATGGGAGGGTTTCTAGCAGTAGGTACACAGATGAAAATCGAAAGACCTGGGAAAGCGTGTGCGGTAACTCCTTGCTCAGAAATAGATGGTCCCACCGTGTTAATGGAAGATGGGGGATTCCGAAAAATTAGAAATCTAGAAGATTGGAGATTAAATGTCGCTAATGTCAAATCTATTTGGGATGCTGGGGAAATATTGATTGGTTACGGCGAATTCCTTGAAAATAATAAAAATTTAGTGCCTTCGGCGTATAATAAAGATTGGTGGGCTTCAGATTTAGTTGAATCTTTGGATATGCCTATGAAAGTACAAAATTTTGCTAATATATTGGGTATAGAACGAAGTTCGTTACCAGATGGGTTGCCGTTTAATGGGGCAATAAAGAGAGGTGGCGAAAATCCATTAGATAGGAAATGGAGGAAACGTAAATGGGTAATGCATCTCCGAGAATTAGAATTAGATTGGGAAAAAATAAAATTAATATCATTAGAATATGGAACCGCTATTCCTCCACCATGGAATCTATGGTGGTCCGATTTACCAATGACATTCATGCCTGTGATGATTCATCACTTAACAAATTCAAAAATTGTCGATGGGAGTATTTGTATACCTCAAGTAGCATCAAGTTGGCCGCGTGAAGATGCTCTAAAGGAAAATGAATTGCCACTTCAAATATCTAAAAAATGGCCAAGATGGACGGATGTTAAAAATAATGGAGTGCTAAAATCATCTCTGATGACTCTGGGGGTAGAGCATTTTCATGAAGAGGGGAATATAATTATCGAAAAAAATTGGGAATCACTCTTAGAAGGACTTGGATTAGAAACTCATCAACAAAATATCAGGAAAAAAACAGATGTTGAATCACATATTGAACAAAGAGTTCAAAAAATACAAAACGCTTATTCAATAATTAATCACGAATCTAAACGTGTTGAAGAATTAGAACACGAAAGAGATCTAGAAAGGATTGTAGCGACTACTGCGGCGCGGCAGGCTGGAATGAATATTCAGGAAACTGAAAAGGCTGGAGAAAAGGCAGCAATGAAGATTGTAGACAGTGGAACAGATAATATCGAAGAATTATCTAAATCAAAAATTCTAATCGATGAAAATGAAGTGGAAAGAAGCCTTTGGATCGTGAGAAAAGTTTCAAATTTTAGATGGGAAGATTCTGTACCTTGTAGAATTGGAGCTAGGATGGGTAGACCGGAAAAATCAGCAAGAAGAGAATTGAAACCAGTAACTCATGCGTTATATCCTATTGGTGAAAATGGTGGTTCACAGAAATTACTAATACAGGCTGCTAGTAAAGGAAGAATTCGAGTTGAAATGGGAAGAAGGATTTGTCAAGAGTGTGGAAAAGAGTCCCCTAATCTTATTTGTCACAATAGAATTCTAGCGGGTGAAGCTACAGAGTGTGGCGGTAAAACGATTGAGAGGAAATCTAGAGGGAGCAATAATAGGAGAAGGAAAGGAGAAAGAACCACTGTCGAATTAGATAAATTACTGGAAGTGAAAAGAAGATCATTGGGCTTAGATAGATTACCTAAAATGATCAAGGCGCAGAAAGAGTTGCTCTCAGTAGGCCAAACGCCAGAACCTATTGAAAAAGGCATTCTTCGTGGTAAACATGGAGTTTCTGTATTCCGAGATGGAACCTCGAGATACGATATGATTGATGTTCCAGTTACTCATTTCAAGCCTAAGGAAATATATACTTCTTGGAAGAAATTATACGACTTAGGTTATGAAAAAGATGTTTTTGGCGAAAAATTATCATCAGACGACCAAATTCTAGAATTATTCCCTCAAGATATTATACCCTCTCTAAATGCTGAAGAACATCTGATCTCGACTTGTAATTTTGTAGATGACCTATTAGTTAGATTCTATAAAATGAAGCCTTTTTATAATGTCAAAAGTGTTGAAGATATTGTTGGCTCATTGGCAATAGGACTTGCTCCTCATACCTCTGGAGGGGTTTTGTGTCGAATAATTGGCTGGACAAAAGCTTCTGCAGGATACGCGCATCCACTTTTCCATGCTGCAAAAAGAAGGAATTGCGATGGAGACGAAGATAGTATACTAATGCTAATGGATGGTTTGCTAAATTTTTCAAAACATATCTTACCCTCGGGGAGAGGTGGGAGAATGGATGCGCCCCTTGTTCTAACTACTAGATTAAATCCTAGTGAAATAGATAAAGAGGCTCTTAATGTGGATTGTTCGCATAATTATTCAAGAAGATTTTACGAGGAAACACTCAAGCAACCACATCCTAATGAACTTAGTAATCTCGTGGAAACAGTAGAGTCTCGTTTGGGCACCATAGGAGATTTACGAGGATATGGGTGGACTCATGAATCAGGAAATTTGGACGCAGGGCCTACTAATTCCTCATATAAAACCTTGAAATCAATGGAAGATAAGATGAATGGGCAATTGGCTATTGGAAGTTTATTGAGGAGCGTTAGGGTCGAAAAGGTGGCTTCACAAGTTATTGAGTCTCATTTTTTACCTGATTTAAGAGGAAATCTTGTAGCATTTACTAGACAGAAAGTTAGATGTGTGAAATGCGGAGAAAAATATAGAAGAATGCCTCTGGCAGGAAAATGTATTCAAAGACGTAAATTAGAAATTGGTGGGTTGTCTGCTAGAAGAGGGGAAGATACTACTGAATGCGGAGGAAATGTCATACTAACTGTTTCTGAGGGAGCCGTGAGAAAATACATCAAAGTTACAGAAGGAATTATTCAAAATTATGGAGTTGATATGTATACAGAACAGCGTGTTAAATGGTTAACTGAGAGTACTGATTCATTATTCAATAATGATCGTGTCACTGTGATGACTTTAGGCGATTTCTTGTGATTAGTATTCTATGCCTATAATATCTAAAACTTTGGCCATCCATTCTAACTTGATTATTTTCTCAGCAGGTTTGGTTACTCCTGACCATTTTCCCACTATATCTGTCCGAGTTCCTAGTAAAGAAATTTTTTCAATCGGTACGCCCAATGCTAGTAAAAAGCAAATTGCGCGGTCGCCGTCAGTAAAACCTCCTGGATTATACATTCCATTAATTTCACCGGGTGTTTGATGAGTAAGCACTAATCTAGGGGGGAATGAATTTCTAGATGCAGTGTCTAAAAGAGTTTTCCATGACTCAAAATTATCTCCATGGGCATGTAATATTACAGGTATTCCTCTTTTTACTGCTTCAATTGTCCCCTCCCCTCCGTCGGCATCACTAACAATACAAACAAGACGAGACCATGCCCTTTCAGAGATTGATTCAGATAATGAAGAAAGTACGCCTACTGCCCCATCTGCTGCGACTAATAGTGTTGAAGAATCTAAGATTGATATGACCTCGGATTCTTCAACTGCTGCACCAAGAACCGCTATTCTTGTATCTCGTAACACTAGTCTCCTACGTAAATTTGCTAGAGTAACTAATCTTTGTGGCCTCTTCCATATATCAATTGGATAGTCCTCGACAAAAGACAACATCTCTAGAGCGCTATCTAGATCAGATTTCATGTCCCACTCAAAAAATTTCCTTACCTCATCCTGTATCATGATTAATTTTTTATCAACAGCGAGGATTCCAATATTTGTTGACATTAGACCTCGTCTCCAGTGGAAGGAGACGGTGAGTATTGAAGAACCCTCGTCGTTCATGACAGTAATATGCCGATGCCGCTCACCAAACCGAGCATCGATGATGAGGCGTTAATGGCTAGGTATCCTTTCCTTCCTCAAGGAGCTACATTTCTTAGAGTAATTCTTGAAAAAAATGGAATAACGGTAGAGGACCTCATTGAAGCTCATTGGCTGGAAGAAGTGAGATCAAGAGGAAGAGTTAGGCTATTGGAATCAGTGATGCATAAGGAAGGGGTCGATAGTGCTACCACAATTGATTTGTCATCAGATCTTGGAAAAATGACTGAATCGCTGTCGTTTTTTTATGCGATGTTAGTAGTATGTGCTTCATTTAATGAAAGATTATTGGCGCGATGGGTAGAGGGGGAAGCTAGTAGGGCTGATCAATTATTTGGAATGGATAAGGAAAATTTTGATATTTTAGCAAGATCTTACCTTTCCGACATTAAAGAAGTAAGAGAAAGAGCCGGAGGAGAGGTGACTTATTGGGTTCCAATTAGTGATTTTATAGAGTTGTGTCCACGTATTTCAGGGAATTATTGGAGGTTAATAAATAGGCCATTAAAAGAAGGTTGGGTATGTATGAATTCAGGCGCAGGTGAATCGAGTAGGAAACGAACTGCAAGATTGATTAAAGAAAGAATTCGTGAAGATTTAACAAATAGCTGTGTTGAAAGAATGAATAAGATGGATGATTCATTCGCAGAATTATTCATTGATCCGGTTGAAAGAGTTACCAAATTGCTATCTGAACAAGTAAAGGAAGAGATGCCTATGAATGCCTCCATTAGAGCAGATTGGCCTCCCTGTTTTGAGTCGGCAGTAGGAGAATTAAGTCAAGGTGTGAACGTGAATCATACTGGCCGACTTTTCTTGGCGTCCATGTCTCTAGCAATGGGATTGAGTCAAGAACAGACTTGTGGATTCTTTGCCAATGCTCCAGATTACAATGCGGATACTACAAGTTATCAGATTAATCAAATATTCGAAGGAAAATATACGCCTCATGGATGTGCCGCTCTAAAAACAAGTGCAAGATGTCCTGTTTCTCCAGGGGATGACCGACTTTGTGATCAAGAATGGCTTACACATCCTCTGAAATATCTGAAAGCAAAACAGAGACGTCGCTTTCAAGAAACTGGCGGGACTGTAATTACGGATAAAACTGAATGAAATACATACAATTAAGACAATTCTTCATAGGTAACTTTCGTTAAGACTATTCTATTGGAGGTGAAGTCGAATGGTGCGGACATTAGTTCTAACAGTTGATAGAGATAACGACCTTGGCGTTAAAGCAGCAATAAGGGGGCCAGTATTAGGTCGCAAACCTACCATTACGGCAGCAATAAAACTTGGAATTGCAGATCCAGAAGAATCTGATACAAATGCAATTCTAGGTGCTTTACACCACTATGACAGATTAATTGAGAATGTTGACTCAAATGATGAAGTAGAGGTGGCCATACTCACAGGAGATGTCCGCGTAGGTCCGAGAAGTGATAGAGCCATAGCAAGCCAATTAGATGAGGTGATTAAAGAATTTCAACCAGATGTTGCTATTCTCGTCACGGATGGGGCAGATGACGAAGCTTCAATGCCGATTATTACATCTCGAATTCGAGTAGATCATGTCGAAAAAATAATTGTTAGACAATCAAAAGGTATCGAATCTACGTATTATTATATCGCTAAAGCCATTGATGACCCCCGTTGGAGGGCAAGGTTATTAGTACCAATTTCTATATTTTTAATGATTATTGGACTTGGTTTAATTTTACCTAATGGGAAGGTATTAATTGGAATAATGCCACTATTAGTGGGGATTTGGATTCTTTCTAAGGGGCTAGGTTGGGAAGAACAATTGGAGAGATTGATGGTAGATCTAAGAGATAGTGCTCAAAAAGGCATATTTTCATCTATGTTATGGGCAATGTCAATATTTTCTGTTTTCTTAGCAGGCATTACGATGTTTCAAGTTTTCTCTGATGTTGAAGCATATAGTGGCTCCTCGAATGCATTCATCTGGACGACTGCAATAGGTGAGGCGTTACAATGGCTTGTTGTGGCCGTATTCTCATTCGCTCTAGCAATAGGCATTGTTAGATGGGGAGAAGGGACATATACTGGCAGATCGATGATTCTATTTGGTAGAGGTGCGATTGTTTATACTATTGCTGATGCCTCACTTGGAGTGTTAATTCTAATTCTTGATTCTCAATCATATATAGTGAACTTTGATACGGTTTCAAAAGACTGGTCTTTACCGTTATTTACTCTTGTACTATACTATTTACTGAAGACGGCTGTTGAGTCGATAACTAAAGAAGAAGAGGAGCTCTCCAATAACAAATTTTGGGGAGTTTGATTAATTTTCAAATAATGATTCGATTCGACATGAAGGGCACATGACTTTTATTGGACGGATGGGAGGTATTCCTATCCCTACATTGCAATGCGGGCAAAGAATTGCCTGATTGACTTTGGATTGGCGTTCTTTAGCATCCCTACTTGGATCATAAGTAAATCGATATTTATGTGCATCATTTATGAATTTAGGAGAGCCTTCTCGGGACTCTTGATTCTCTGTAAAATTTGACTTTGCTTCGGGAATTTCAGATTGAACAATATCATTTTTTGATGAAAAACCGTCTTTCTCAAAGTCATTTATCTCTGCTTCGATAGCGGCACTAGATATTCCTAATTCTCTAGCGATGCGGTCAATTGCTAATCTTTTTTCATAATCATCCATACCAATAAATTGCTGTAATGTTGTTGCTGGAATTACGGACATAAAAATCTCTCTTGATTTGAGCGGAGTATTTCTTACCTAAGAAAGTAGACTAAATATGATTCATTTTGAATTGTTAAGGAAGCCTCTGACAATTTCTCCTTCGGCCTTTACAAGTTGTTCGGCGACAGTAGATTTGGATAATCCTAATTTCGCAGCAATATCTCTTATTGAAGTCTTTTTTGGCACTTCATACCATCCATTTGTATGCGCCACTTTGATAATTCGATGCTGTTGCAGAGTCGTACTAATATTGGAAATACCCTTAGATTTCTTCGCCCTTGTTATTCTTTCAACTGGCATCTCTGTTTGAATTGCATTTAATATTTTAACAATAGATGACTGTCTGCCCGAAAACTGTAGAACAAGTCCTGAGGAGGTTAAATTAGTTCCTGCAAGAATGCACAAATCATTCCCTGAAAAGAAATCTCTTATGATTTCAGAATTAAATTCTAGAACTAATAGATGATGCGTTAAGTAGTCCGATGTCCATTCCTCTAATACCTCTACAAC
>ENA-ORDR01001174-ORDR01001174.1-marine-metagenome-genome-assembly--contig:-NODE-1174-length-12603-cov-3.094843_pt1 | contig 12603 bp, 16 predicted proteins | sample MGYA00240993_ERZ508538 | MGnify/ENA primary metagenome ERZ508538 (study PRJEB26207, sample SAMN05421999) | marine metagenome | isolation source: Monterey Bay, California, USA | place: USA:Monterey Bay...
AAATACCACCAATTCCTCTTGTTTCTTTTCTATGTGGTAAATAAAAATATTCATCACACCACTTTTTATATTTTTTATAGAATTTTTTATCATGTCGATCACACATTTTTTTTAATTCAGTATGAAGGAAGCTTTTTTCTTTAAGATCTTGGATACAAGGGGTTACGTCCATACCACCACCAAACCATCCATGTGTTGTGTAGATAAATCTAGTGTTAAAATGAATTGCTGGAACATGAGGATTTTTCATATGCATTACAATAGAAATTCCTGATGCCCAAAAATTTCGATCTTTAGAAGCGCCCGGAATTTTTTTACTCATTTCTTTTGAAAACTTTCCATGCACTTCTGAAAAATTTACACCAACTTTTTCAAAAATCTTACCATTTTTTAAAATTCTAAACTCTCCACCACCTTCATCTTTAACTTCACTTCTATTCCAAGTTTTAGATTTAAACTTTAATTTCTTACCTTCTAGTTTTTCAATATCGTTGCAAATTGTGTTTTGCAGTAACTTAAACCAATTAGAAGCAAGTTTTTTTTTAATTTCTTTATCCATTATTTATTAAAGTTAGTTTGTCTTAAATTTTCTGAAAGAATTATAGCAACTGAAGAGGCTATATTTAAAGATCTTTTATTGTCCATCATGGGTATTTTTAACCTATACTTAATTGAATTATGAACATGATCTGGTACGCCAGCACTTTCTCTTCCAAATAATAGTGTATCATTACTCTCAAATTTGAAGGCAGTATAAGAATCTGCTGATTTAGTTGTTAATAATATTACTCTCTCATTTTTTTTTGATTTAAAAAATTCATCTGAACTTTGATAAAATTTTATCATTTTTTCATCCATATAATCCATTACAACTCTTTTAAATCTTTTATCGCTGAATAAAAAACCACATGGTTCAATTATTTCTAAATCAGCCCCTAGACATGCACATGTTCTGATAATAGCAGCTGTATTTTGAGGAATATCAGGTTCATATAAGGCTATTTTAGGTCTCAAATTCATGTTTTATGTGTCATTGTTTCAGTGGAAAAAAAACTTTTTTCTTATATGAAATCATATATTAGATAACAATATACAAAAAATTAAAGATGTCTGAAAAAAAACCTGAAAGAAGAGAATTTTTATTTACAGCTTCATATGCAGTAGGAGCTGTTGGGGTAGGAGCTGTTGTTTGGCCTTTAGTTGATCAAATGAACCCAGATGCCTCTGTTAAAGCATTAGCTAGCACAGAAGTTGATGTAAGTTCAGTTCAACCTGGAAAAACAATCACTGTACTCTGGAGAGGAAAACCAGTTTTTATTAAAAGAAGAACACCTGAGGAAGTAGCTGAAGCAAGAGCTGTTAAAATGGAAGATTTAAAAGACCCTCAAAAAGATGAGGATAGAGCAAAAGATCCAGAATGGTTAGTTATGTTAGGTGTCTGTACGCATTTAGGATGTGTCCCTTTAAATGATAAAGGAGACTACAATGGTTGGTTTTGTCCTTGTCATGGTTCACATTACGATATTTCTGGAAGAATTAGAAAAGGTCCTGCTCCAACAAACATGGAAGTTCCAAAATATGAATTTGTTAACAGTAACACAATTAAAATTGGATAATAAATAATTATGAGTGATCACGAGTACGTTCCCAGTTCAAAATTTGGAAAATGGTTTAATGACAGGCTTCCACTTTTATCACTTGCTAGTCATTTAACTGATTACCCAACACCTAAGAATTTAAATTATTGGTGGACATTTGGTGGGATTTTAACTTTTTGTTTAATTACACAAATCGTTACAGGTTTAACTTTAGCTATGCACTACATTGCTCATGCTGACATGGCCTTTGAAAGTGTTGAGCATATCATGAGAGATGTAAACTATGGTTGGTTAATAAGATACATTCATGCAAACGGTGCTTCAATGTTTTTCTTAGCAGTCTATATTCATATATTTAGATCTTTGTTTTATGGATCATATAAATCTCCAAGAGAAATAATTTGGATTATTGGAATAATAATTTACCTTTTAATGATGGCTGCAGCATTTATGGGTTATGTTTTACCATGGGGTCAAATGAGTTTTTGGGGAGCAACAGTTATTACAAATCTTTTTAGTGCTATACCTTTAGTGGGTGAGGGAATAGTTAATTGGTTGTGGGGAGGTTATTCTGTTGATAACCCAACTTTAACAAGGTTTTTCACGTTACATTACTTAATACCATTTTTAATCTTGGGCTTAGTCGTTCTTCATATTTGGGCGCTTCATGTTCCTGGAAACAATAACCCAGTGGGGATTGATGTTAAAAAACCTTCTAAGGATACAGTACCATTCCATCCATATATTGTGATCAAGGATGGCTTTGCATTATTAATGTTTATGATTGTATTTGCATTTTTTGTTTTTTATTCACCAAATATTTTAGGGCATGCGGATAATTATATAGAAGCAAACCCAATGGTTACACCAGCTCATATAGTTCCTGAGTGGTATCTATTACCTTTTTATGCAATCCTAAGGTCAGTTCCTGATAAATTAATGGGAGTAGTTGCGATGCTGTCAGCAATTTTAATTTTAGCTGCACTGCCTTGGTTAGATACTTCAAAAATTAGATCAGCAGTATTTAGACCTCTTTACAAACAATTTTATTGGATACTAGTAGTGGATGTATTAGTTCTAGGTTACGTAGGTGCGATGCCAGCTGAGGGGCTTTACTTATTGATTGCTAGGGTTGCCACAGCTTACTACTTTATTCACTTTTTAATAATCTTACCGGTATTAGGATTTAAAGAAAAAACTATACCTTTACCTTTAAGTATTACAGAACCAGTACTTGGAGGGATGCCAATGGCATCAGCTGTTAAAAAAAAAGAAAGTTTAAATTAATTAAGTGAAAAATATTTTAAAAATTAGTTATTCAATTATTTTTTTATTAGTAGGAACTCTTACGGTTAATGCTGCAGAAAAAGTTGATCTTTTAAAAACAGATTGGAGTTTTAAGGGATTATTTGGAAAATTTGATAGGGGAGCCTTGCAAAGAGGGTACCAGGTTTATTCAGAAGTTTGTGCTGGCTGTCATTCAATGAAATATGTAAGTTATAGAAACTTATTTGAACCAGGTGGACCAGAATTTACTGAAGAGCAAGCAAAAGCTATAGCTGCAAGTTTTGAAGTTACAGATGGACCAAATAATGATGGTGAAATGTTTGTAAGGCCCGCTAAATTATCTGATAAATTTGTCATGCCTTTTGAAAATGTTAAAGCAGCTCAAGCAGCAAATGGAGGAGCCTATCCACCTGATATGTCAGTATTAGCAAAAGCTAGAAGTGGTGGGGTTGATTATATTTATTCAGTACTTTTAGGTTATGAAGATCCACCCAGCGGTGTAACGCTTGATGAAGGGGTTTATTATAATAAATATATGTATGGTAATAAAATTAAAATGTCACAACCTTTAATGGATGATGCCGTAGAATATAGTGATGGTACAAAGGCTACAGAAGAGCAAATGGCAAAAGATGTTACAACATTTTTAATGTGGGCAGCTGAACCTCATTTAGAAAGCAGACACAAGATGGGCTTTAAGGCTATCTTATATTTAATTATTTTAACTATTCTAGTTTACTTTAGTATGAAGAAAATTTGGTCACGTATTGAATCTGAAGTTTAATATATCGCCATCTTTGACAATATAATCTTTTCCTTCAAGTCTCATTTTTCCATTTGTTTTTGAATTGACCCAACCATCATTAGCTATGAAGTCTTCATAAGCAATCGTTTCAGCTCTTATAAAGCCTTTTTCAAAATCAGTATGGATTTCACCAGCTGCTTTTGGTGCAGTGCAATTTTTTTGAATAGTCCAGGCTCTAGTTTCTTCAGGTCCAGATGTAAAATAAGTGTCTAGCTCTAAAATATTATAACCCTTTTGAATTAACATATTTAAACCAGTTCTTTTTAATCCAATCATTTCCATATAGTTTTCTTTTTCTTCATTTTCTAACTGATTTATTTGGTTCTCAATATCAGCTGAAACTATTAAGGTATTTTTTTCACCAAATTTATCAATAAAGGCTTGTGTGTATTTATTTCCATTTTGAACACTTGCTTCATCAACATTACATACAAAAATTTTAGGCTTTAAAGACAACAAACCACTTTGGTTTATTAATTTTTTGTCAAATTGCTCATAAAGTACTTGAATATCTTTAGAATTATTTATGCAGTCAGAAGCAATTTCTAATATTTTTAATTGTTCCTCATCTACATTTTTCTTATTATTTTTTTCCAATCTTTTTTGTATTGATTCAAGGTCTGCCAACATCATTTCTGTTTCAATAATTTCTAAATCTCTAATTGGATCAACAGTTGGGTTCACATTTTGAATATCATCAGAGTCAAAACATCTAATCATATGAATGACTGCATCTACTTCTCTTATATGAGATAAGAATTTATTTCCTAAGCCTTCACCTTTAGAAGCACCTTCTACCAGTCCAGCTATATCCACAAACTCAATAGTGGTATTAATTTTTTTTTTTGATTTTGATATTTCTACCAATTTATCTAGTCTTTCATCTGGTACAGGAACTACACCAACATTTGGTTCTATAGTACAAAAAGGGAAATTAGCAGCTTGTGCCTTGCTAGAATTTGTAAGTGCATTAAATAATGTAGATTTACCAACATTAGGTAAGCCAACAATTCCACACTTAAAACTCATTACTTGTTATTTACAGTGCTTGAGAATAAATCTAATTTTTTATCAATTAATATAGGCATTGAATCAATAATATTTTTAGTAATTTTTTCTAGTTGTATCATTTCATCTTCATCAAAATCTTTTAATACATGGTCTGAAACATCAGCTTTAGTTTTAGGTCTTCCAATTCCTATTCTTACTCTTGAATAATCTTTACCAATAAATTTATCAATAGACTCGATACCATTATGTCCTGCACTAGATCCTGCAAATTTTGCTTTTACTTTTCCAAACTCAAGGTCAAGGTCATCATGGAAGACAATCACATCTTCAGCATCAATTTTGAAGTATTCAATTAATTCTCTTATACAAATTCCTGAGTTATTCATAAAGGTTAAAGGTTTTATTGCATAAACCTTTTTATCTTCAATATTACCTGTGGTTAATAACCCTTTAAATTTTGGTTTTTGTTTAGACAGACCAAATTTTTGATTAAGAGCATCAATTAATTTAAAACCAATATTGTGTCTGTTGTTTTCGCTATCGGGTGTTGGATTTCCTAAGCCTACAAATAAAAGCATATTTTTTTTAAATCGTATCTTGGAGTCTTCACTATGATAAGTTGATTATTTTTTTTCTTCAGTGGCTTTTTTTTCATCGCCATCTTTTTTATCACCTTCAGCTGCTGGTGCTGCTTCTTTACCATCTTCTGTTGCTGTTTCTTCTGCTGCTTCAGCTGGTTTTTCTGGCTCTTTCATAACTGTAGGCGCTGCCAATGTTGCAATTACAAAATCTCTTCCAATAATAGTTGGTGTAACACCTTCTTCTAGTTTAACTGAAGATATTTTGAAACTTTCCCCAATATCCACTCCATCTAAGTCAATAGTTATTGCAGATGGAATTTTTTCACTTGGACATTTTAATTCTATCTCTCTTCTTACAATGTTTAGTACTCCACCTCTTTTTAGGCCTGGTGAAGTTTCATGGTTAATAAATTCTACAGGTACTTCTATTCTAATTTTTACACCAGGAACAACTCTAAGAAAATCAATATGAGTTGGCTCATCTGATATTACATTATAAGTAATTTCTCTTGGTAAAACATTTTGAGGCTTACCATCTAAATTAAGAGTTATTATATTTGATAAGAAACTTCCTTTATCTATTAAAGATTTTAATGTTTTTTTTAATACAGTAACTTTTTGGTTTTGCTCTGGTCCCCCATAAATTATACCAGGAATATCTCCAGCCAATCTAAGAGAACGAACATCTCCTTTTGACTTAGTATTTCTAGTATTTGCATCAAGTGAATTCATAAAAAGATGGCTTTTAGCCCAAGTTTCTTAATAACTCAAGATAATTATTTAAATAAATCGGATACAGATGTTGAATTAGAGATCCTTTTAATTGCTTCACCCATAAGGGCTGAAATAGGCAAAACTTCTATATTTTTAACATTTTTAATTTTATCATGATTGTCAATTGTGTCTGTTACTACAAGTTTTTTAATAACTGATTTTTTAATTTTATCTACAGCTTCGCCACTTAAAACCCCGTGAGTAATATAAACATAAACATCTTTAGCACCTCTATCTTTTAAAGCTTTAGCAGCGTTTACTATAGTTCCACCTGAATCAATTATATCATCAACTATAACGCAAGTTTTCCCTTTAACATCTCCTATAACATTCATAACTTTGGATTGACCTGGTTTAGGTCTTCTTTTATCCACAATGGCAAGGTCCACATTTAAAATTTTACCAAGTGCTCTTGCTCTTTCAGTTCCACCAACATCTGGTGCAACACAAATAATATTTTTATTTTTTATATTTTTTTTAACATGTCTTGCAAAAATTGGTGTAGCAAATAAGTTGTCTACAGGAATGTCAAAAAAGCCCTGAATTTGTCCAGCATGAAGGTCTACAGTAACAACTCTATCAGCACCTGCTTTAGTAATTAGATTAGAAACAAGTTTTGCAGAAATAGAAGTTCGAGGTACCACTTTTCGATCTTGTCGTGCATATCCAAAATAAGGAATAACAGCAGTAATATTTTTTGCTGAAGATCTTTTTAAAGCATCAATACAAAGTAGTAACTCCATTAAGTTATCATTTGCTGGTGATGAAATAGACTGAATTATAAAGATACTATTACCTCTAATATTTTCATTAATTTCTATATAAATTTCTCCATCTGAAAAATTTTTTATACTTGAGTTCACAAGCTTAGTTTTTAAATATTTTGCAATATTTTTACTAAGAGGTTTATTGCTGTTTCCAGTTAATAATTTCATGAGATATTATGAATTAATCATAATTACAGAAATATTTCTACCATAATCATTCTCATTGCGGCTAATAGATCTTCGTGCACTAAAAAAACTATTTTTAGGATTAAATGTATCCTTATTAATTATATCAATTTTCTTTATATTTAAGGTTTTTAGTTGAGAATGGACATATTTCCTTAAATTAAAGAAATCTTTATTTTTAATTTTTTTAAAAAATTTTTTATTTTTTCTATCTTTTTTAACGAGTTTTTTAATAAAATCTTTTTTTACCTCATAATTTTTTACGGAAATACATGGTCCAATAACAGCAGTAATATTTTTAGGAGTGCAGCCTTTTTTTATCATAAAATTTAAGGTTCTTTTAATTATCCCTTTGAAAGCACCTTTCCAGCCAGCATGGATTGCAGCAATCATCTTTTCTTTCTCATCATAAATTAGTATTGGAGCACAATCAGCAGTTAATATGGCTATAGGAAATTCCTTTTTATTTGTGATTAGTGCATCTCCCTCAAAATTATAATTTTTAAGTTTTAAATCTTTATCTATAAAATGAAATTTATTACTATGAATTTGCTTAAGTAAGATAATTTTTTTAAGCTTAGTTTTAATCTTCTTTTGAACAATTTGAAGATTTTTTAAAACATTTTTTTTATTATCTGAAGATCCAGGACCACAATTTAAACTCTTAAAAATACCTAGAGATTTTCCACCCTTTCTATTAAAGAAAGCGTGCTGTAAGTTTTTAAATTTGTTGAGTTTCTTTGACTTAATCAGTTTAAAACCCCAATTTAAATTTATTTTTATCTGTTGTTATTAACATTACTTTAAACAATTCACCCATTTGATTTTTATCTATAAGTCTTTTTATTCTAAAATAAATATCAGCTTTTTCACTAAATAACATTTTCTTAGACAATATTTCTGCTCTTTCAAGAATACCAAGTTTTGTTAAAAACTCACCTTGGGTAGTATTCATTGTGGTAAGTGAGCTTAATTCTTTAACTATACTATTTATCAAATTGAAACTTAAATTATAAGTAATATCAGAGTCACCAAACCTCTCTAGCACATCACAATATTTATGTTTCGATACAGCTTGTAGGGTATTTTTCATTTTTTTATCAATATACGCATAATCTATTATTAATATTCCACCATTATTACGCTTAATCTTATTGTTAATACTTTTTAAGTATTCAGTTGATTGTGGTGAATACTCAATAAAGTTCTGCTGTTTCGCAATCTTAAATTTGATTTTATCTTCAAATTTTTCCATATCAAAAGGAACATCGAAATATTCAAATTTTTTATTGAAGAATTTGACATGCCTTTCAAACCATTTTTTTTCTTTTTTTATGAATTGCTTAATAGGCAAGGCGTCAAAAAATTCATTTGCTAAAAAGATACATGGTAAATTATCTAATTCGCTTAAATCATTTAACCACTGAATATTTTTTTTATTGATATTAACTTTTTGTTTTTTCTTAAGCAATTTGCTTCTTTCTAAAATCTTAATGTGACAAGAATTTTTAAATATTGGAAATTTATCAAAGGTATTGACTAAAACTTTCATCATTTCACCATTACCAGCACCCAACTCAATCAAATTAAACTCTTCAGGACAACCTAGATTTTGCCAAAATGAAACCACCCAAATTGCAATCATTTCTGAAAATAATACGGATATGTTGGGTGAAGTTATGAAATCACCCTTTTTGCCAAAGGGATTTTTTTTCATGTAGTAGCCAGATGTTTTGTTATAAAGAGACTCCTCTATAAACTTATCTAAAGTAAACGAGTCATTATGCTTCATTTTCATTTTTTTGATGATAAAAGGTAAGCCCCAGTAATGAAAAAAAGAATACTTATCAATTGGCCTAATGTTAGATTTAAAACTAAGTAACCAATTTGTGGATCTGGAGATCTGAAAAACTCTATAAAAAATCTAAATAGAGAATAAAAGATTAGGAATAAAGCAGAGATTTTTCCAGGTACTTTTAAGTAATCTTTTTTAAAAAAATACCCAAGTACAAAGAAAAGAATTATTCCTTCAAAAAAAGCCTCATATAATTGAGAGGGGTGTCTTTTGATATTGTCTATTAGAACAAATTGAACTGACCAAGGAAGGTCTGTGGCTCTCCCATAAAGCTCTGAGTTTATGAAATTGGCAATTCTGCCAAAAAAAATTCCAATTGGAGCAGATAGGGCAACTAAGTCTAAAAATATAAAAGAATTTGTATTGTGTTTTTTTGAAAATAATATTGATGCAATTATAATTCCAATTAAAGCACCATGAAATGACATTCCTCCATTCCAAACCATCAATATTTCAATAGGGTTATCTAAATAATATTTTAGATTATAAAATAATGTATATCCAAGCCGACCACCCAAAATCATACCTATAATGAGATAGGTTATGAAGTCATCAAATAGCTGAAGAATATGAGAGTCTTTAATTAATTTTTTTTTACAATAAAGCCAACCAAGTGCAATACCGATAATATAAGCCAAGGAATACCATCTGATTTCTAATGAAAATATTTGAAAAGCAACTGGGTCAAAATTATTAATAAACATTTTTAAAAAACTACGTATAAAGTATATTAATTTTATAAACGAATATATGACAAAATCAAAATTTGTAATTGATAAATTAACAAAACTATTTGAACAGGGACTTATTTCTTATAAAGATTTGAGCTCTGAAATCATAAATGTTTTGAGATCTAAAAGGGATGAAATCATTTTTAAAATGAAACTAACCAGTAAAGAAGAAACAGATATATTAGTTAAAAGAGTTGAAAATTTAGAAAAAAAAATCAACAATTTAGAAAAAAAAATTCCAAGAAAAAAATCTATAAAGGTAAAAAAATCTTAACTCTAAGGCCGTTTAAAGGAGATTTTTCTAACAAAATATTTCCTCCATGGGATTTGATTATGTCAGATGCAATTGATAATCCAAGACCAACACTAGATTTAGAATCTCCCCTACTTTTATCTACTTTATAAAATGGTTTAAAAACATTCTCCCACTCTTCTTTAGGAATGCCAACTCCATCATCATCAATTGTAATTATTATGTTGCTGTCTTTTTTGGATAGATGAAAATTTATATTTTCAGCATATTTAATTGAATTATCAATTAAATTATTTAAAGATCTTTGTATTAAATTCTTTCTTCCATTCATATAAACTCTTGGAATTATTTCTTTAGTTATTTTATCATTATTATATTTATCTATTGTGATTTCGATTAATTCAGAGATATCAAAGGTTTCATTTTTTTCTAAATAAGACGAACTTGTAAACTGCAGATATTCATTAAGCATTTTTTCCATTTCATCTATATCTAAAGACATTTTTTTTGATAAATCTTTATCTTTCATAAAAGATAGCTGAAGTTTTAGTCTTGTTAAGGGTGTTCTTAAATCGTGACTTATACCAGATAGCATTTCAGACCTTTGATTTAGGTGTCTCATTATTCTTTTTCTCATTTTATCAAATTCCAAACCTGCTTGTCTGATCTCTAAGGCTCCTGATGGTCTGTACTCATCAATATTTTCTCCTTTACCGAATTTTTCTGCAGCTTTAGCTAGGTTTATAATTGGTCTGGTTTGATTTTTTAGAAATAGTATAGCTATGGTTATCATTAGTAGAGCTGGTAGGGTGATCCATAAAGCAAATATTCTAGCAGATGAGCTTGCCACTCTATCTTTTGGAATAAAAAATTCAAAGTAACCCTCGTTATGTTTAATATTTATATGAATAAGCTCCTTATAACTTGTTGTATCGAACCAGAAATTTTGAGTACCCATATTAGATTTCAGTTCTCTTCTAAGCGTTCTATCAATTGGACTAAACCATCTTTCTTTTTGAGGTTTTTTAAATAAATCATCTTTTTTAAATACAACATTGAGATCTAAATAAATTGAAAATAACCCTGACAGATCGTTATTATTATATTTTCCGTTATCGTAAGCTGTTATGAATGTTTTCATCTCACCGATCAATGCTCTTGTCATACCTTTATTTGTTTTAATCCAAAGACTATCAAAAAAAACAATTGTTATGACTACTTGAAGAACAATTATTGGTACTGCTACGATTAATAAAGCTCTATAAAATAATCTTTTTGGTAGTAAATTTTTTATAAAATTATTCAATCCATAAAACATAACCAGCACCTCTTAAAGTTTGTAAGTATTTTGGATTTTTTGGGTCTATTTCTATTTTTTTTCTAAGTCTTGTAATTATTACATCTATTGATCTTTCTTTATCAAGATCAGTTAGTTTACCAATATCTTCTCTTGAAAAAGTTTTGCCAGGATTGTTAATCATTTTTTCTAATATAATTTTTTCAGTACTATTTATTTTATATTCAGTATCATTTTTAATGATTAAAAGTTTGTTAAGATCAATTTTAATATTATCAAAGGTTATAATTCTTTTTTCATCATTTCTTTTTGTTTTATTCAAAATATTTTTTATTCTTAAAATAAGTTCTTTTGGCTCAAAGGGTTTTGCAAGATAGTCGTCCGCCCCTGCTTCAAGACCAGCTATCCTATCGTCGATCTCGTTTTTTGCTGTCAGAAGCAAGATCGGAATTTTGGCGGTTCGGCGCAGGTCTTGCGTAAGACTAACGCCATCCTCGCCGGGCATCATAACGTCAAGTATTATCATATCGAACTCTAGGCCTATCAAAAGTCTTCGTGCATGCGCTGCGTCTCGCGCAATGGATACGAGAAAGTCATTTCTGATTAGGTATTTTTGTAAAAGCAGTCGGATGCGTTCATCATCATCAACAACCAATAGATGGGTTTGCATCTGCTTTAACTCCCAGTATCACGCATGTTGATGTAAGTATTCAGCATTTTGGGGTCCATCATGGCTTCCAGCACAGTGCGAAAACCGGCAACTGCCTCTGGCCCTGCTGCACGAAAAGCGCTGCGCATGCGCAGGCGCTGAGCATTGGACAGCTTTTGTTCAAGCTTTGAGCCCTCAGCTGTTAAAAATAAATGACGTTTACGACGATCTTTTTTTCCAACATGGCTCTCAACCAACCCATCTTCAATTAAAGAGCGTAATACTCGGTTTAGAGATTGTTTGGTAACTCCCAAAATATTGAGTAGATTATTAACTGTTGTCCCTGGCGCGCCGTTTATAAAGTGCAGTGCTCGATGATGGGCGCGTCCATAAGAAAATTGTTCCAATATTCGGTCCGGATCAGCGGTAAAACCTCTATAGGCGAAAAACATCGCTTCAATGCCTTGGCGGAGTTGCTCATCGGTCAAGTAGAGCAAAGCTTGGCCCTTGTCATGGTGAGGCGATAGGACGCTCTCCATAAATACCTCCTGCATATTAGACATTCAAAGTTTATGTCAGCCTTGTTGACATTCCAAGAGGCAACTGTTAGCGATTTACAGTTTTTTTGGAATAATATGTCCGTATCGGACATATTATTGAAATTTTCGCAAAGGCCTACAGAAAGGCAGAGCAAAAAAAGGGGTATGTCATGGAAAGTGGTTATGATGATCGCGACGGTAAAATTTGGTTAGATGGTCACCTAATCGATTGGCGTGATGCAAATGTACATGTCCTTACCCATGCCATGC
>ENA-ORDR01001175-ORDR01001175.1-marine-metagenome-genome-assembly--contig:-NODE-1175-length-12597-cov-8.851917_pt1 | contig 12597 bp, 12 predicted proteins | sample MGYA00240993_ERZ508538 | MGnify/ENA primary metagenome ERZ508538 (study PRJEB26207, sample SAMN05421999) | marine metagenome | isolation source: Monterey Bay, California, USA | place: USA:Monterey Bay...
TAACGGAAGCAGATCCAGAGAAATTTAGCTTAGATACTTGGGGTTTTATTATAGGTATAGTAACAATGCCTCTTTTGTTATTTTATGGTTTGCCACTTGCCTTATTATTTGTTAATAAGAAAGATTTTAGAAAATCTTTAGCATTTGGATGGCTTGCTGGATTAGTATTAATAATTCTAATAGTTATAGCTGCTACAACAGAATTTAGGTTCTTATATTAATCAAAAAACAAAAAAATGAAAAAAATTATTACAACAGTTTTATTAAGTGTTTCTATTTTATCAGTAGATGCTCAAGTAGATAAATTAGCGGGTCCAAGAGTTGGTATTACTATGGTTCAAGCAGGTTCATTGGCTAGTATCTTAAGAAAAGATGTTAGTCTCTTTTCTGATGATATTCGTGAAGAATGGACTGGGTCAACAGGGAAATATGGAGCTGTTATGTCTCAATATGGGTGGCAATGGGAAAGTCGTTTTTTAGATGGTGGAGATGTAGTAGGAATAGTTGAGTGGATTGCCTTAGTTGGTGGTATGGAAAAAGGATATTTTTTACCATCAGTTTCATCTATGGTTGGTTTAAGAACTGCAAGTGGTTTTGAATTTGCGGCAGGTCCAAATTTATCTATAGGGGGAATTGCAATGGTAATTGGTGCTGGTTATAATTTCAAGTTTGGAAAATTGAATGTCCCAGTAAACATTGCTTATGTCCCAAGTATGAATAAAACTTATCATCATGATGCGGAAGAAGAGTATTTATGGCATGAAGGTTATTATGATTATGTTTATGATGAGAATGGAGATATTAATTGGCAAGAAACTACTTATACTGATAGTTATGATGAGCTTATTTCTTCTACACCAGCATATACAGTATCACATCCAACTGGAGCAAGAGTTTCTATAATGGTTGGGTTCAATTTAGGGAAATAAAACACTAAAATTATAATGAAGGGCTAGCCAATTGGTTAGCCCTTTTTTCGTTTCTTTGCAAAATGAAGCATAAAGCAGGATATGTAAATATAATTGGGAACCCTAATGTAGGGAAGTCTACCTTAATGAACGCTTTAATAGGCCAAAAACTCTCTATTATTACGCATAAGGCACAGACAACTCGCCATAGGATTTTGGGGATTTTAAACGAAAAAGAATATCAGATTGTATTTTCCGATACCCCAGGAGTGATTGATCCTGCTTATAAGTTGCAAGAAAACATGATGAATTTTGTGTATTCAGCCTTTCAAGATGCTGATGTACTTGTTTATATGATTGAAGTTGGTGAAAAAGGTTTGAAGGATCAAAAGCTTTTCGAAAGATTAAAGAAAACCTCAGTTCCTGTTTTAATGCTTTTGAATAAAATTGACTTGGCTGAGCAGGATTTTGTAGCTCAAGAAATGGAAAGATGGGGTGCAGAATTACCAAATGCTGAGTTATTGCCAATTTCGGCTTTAAATAACTTCAACTTAGATAAAATAAAAACTAAGATAGTTGAAATGCTACCAGTTTCTCCTCCTTATTATGATAAGGATGCAATTACTGATAAGTCCGAAAGATTTTTTATTGAAGAAATTATCCGTGAGAAGATTTTAAAGCACTATAAAAAAGAAATTCCTTATTCTGTGCAAATTGAAGTGGAGGAGTTTTTTGAGGAAGAGGAGATTGTAAAAATTAGAGCAATAATTTATGTTTTAAGAGAGAGCCAAAAGGGAATTATTATTGGCCATAAAGGGATGGGTTTAAAGCGTATTGGCTCTGAAGCAAGAAGAGATATAGAAAAAATGCTAGATAAAAAAGTATTTTTAGCAACTCCAGTTAAAGTTAAAAAGAACTGGAGGAATGATAACAGGCAGTTAAAAAAATTCGGATACGAATAATGAGTAATATAGTAGCTATAGTCGGAAGACCAAATGTAGGAAAATCCACAATTTTTAATCGTTTTACTGAGAGTAGGCAGGCAATTACTGATGAGGTAAGTGGTGTAACTCGCGATAGACATTACGGTAAAGCTGACTGGATTGGTCGTGAGTTTTCAGTAATTGATACTGGAGGTTATGTAAAGGGAAGTGATGATATTTTTGAATCTGAAATCAGAAAACAAGTTGAACTTGCAATTGATGAGGCTAATGTTATTTTATTTTTGGTAGATGCAAAAGCTGGTATAACTGATTTGGATCAAGCAGTTGTAAAATTACTTAGAAGATCAAATAAAAAAGTAGTAGTTGGTGTAAATAAGGTTGATAATAGTCGTCTGTTGGAAGATGCTGTTGAGTTTTATAATTTAGGATTAGGAGATTATGTTCCTTTTTCATCAATTAGTGGTAGTGGAACTGGTGAATTGTTAGATGCATTAGTTGCTGAATTTGATGATGATTTGGAAGCAGAAGAAGATGATCTACCAAAGTTTGCAGTAATTGGAAGGCCAAATGTTGGGAAATCATCAATTATAAATGCTTTGCTTGGTAAAGAGCAAAATATTGTAACTGATATAGCTGGTACAACTCGTGATTCTTTAAATACTCAGTTTAATAAGTTTGGTTTTGATTTTACGCTTGTAGATACTGCAGGGCTTAGAAAGAAGAAAAATGTTCATGAGGATTTAGAGTTTTATTCTGTAATGCGTTCGGTTCGTGCAATTGAACATTCTGATGTTTGTATTCATGTGATTGATGCTGAAAGAGGATTTGAATCTCAGGATCAAAGAATTTTTCACATTGCAGATAGAAATAAAAAAGGTGTTGTAATTTTAGTTAACAAGTGGGATTTACTTGATAAATCAACTGAAACAGCTAAAAAAGCTGAAGAACAGATTAAGAAAAAAATAGCACCTTTTACTGATGTTCCAATTGTGTTTGTATCTGCTTTAGAAAAGCAAAGACTTTTAAAAGGTTTAGAAACAGCAATTCAAGTGTATAAGAATAGAACCCAAAAAATTGCAACTTCTGTACTTAATGAAGTAATGTTGCCTTTAATTGATTTTCACCCTCCACCAGCAACTAAAGGAAAGTACATACAGATTAAGTATTGTACTCAGTTACCAACAGATACGCCAACATTTGTGTTTTTTGCTAATTTGCCTCAATATATTAAAGAACCATATAAGCGTTATATTGAAAATCAATTGAGAGAACATTTTGATTTTTCAGGAGTTCCAATACAGATTTATTTCCGTAAAAAATAGATTAATCTAATCTGTTAATTTTCAAACTGTTATGCTTAGCATAGTACTTTATTTATTATTTCTTAGTTTTACAAATATTAATCAATACATAAAGTTAAAATGAAGAATTTTATTTATTTAAGTGCCTTTATATTATTAATGGCTTCTTGTGCTAGAGATGAAGTTGATTTTCTGTCTCCTCAACCTGAGTTTGTTGATGCTATGACTGAAATTCCTGCCGATTATCATGGGACTTTCCAAATAGATAGCGTTACACATATTGTGACCTTAACAACAGTTGATGGGAAAACCATTGCTGATGATAGTGTTGTGGTTAAAAAAAGAGGGAGTTTCTTTTATATTAATACTCTTAATGAAAGAGGTTACTACAATTTAGTTGTTGTTAAAAGGGTAGGATTCTTAAATCATGAGCAAATAACTGTATATGTTCCAAGATTTAAAATTTCTGATGATGCAAAAGATCTTAATCAATTAAAAATATTTGATTTTGTAGGAGTACCTTCATTGGACTATTATAATGATTCTATTGATTATGTTTTAGAGAATGTGACAGTTAATCAACTGAGTATTTTAACTAATTCATCTGAAAAATATAAAGTCAAAAGACTTAAATAAATTTTACTATTTTTAACAAAAAATAAATATTATGAAAAAGACAATTTTATCAATCGCATTAGCTGTGAGTTCAGTTTTTGCTTTTGCACAAACAAATGCAGATGTAGTAGGAGAGTGGTATAATGCCGAAAAAGATGCAGTTATTACACTTTATGAAGATGGCTCTACAATTTCAGGTAAAATTACTTGGATGAAATTTCCTAATGATGAAAATGGAAATCCAAAATCTGATCCTTTAAATCCTGATGCGACTTTGCAAAGTAGAGCAAGAATGGGAATGGTAATGATGAATAGTTTTGCGCATATAGAAGGAAATGTATGGGATAATGGTGAGTTGTACGATCCTAAAAAAGGAAAGACATATAGCGGAAAGATTACATTAACTGATAAAAATACTCTTGATTTGAGGGGCTATATTGGGTTTTCATTTATAGGTAGGTCTTCTACTTGGACAAGAAAATTGAATTAATATGGGATTAGAAGCATATTGCCAAAGCTGCATGATGCCTAAAGATAGTGATATCTTTAAGGCAGGTACCGAGAAAGATGGTGCCTTAAACTTAGAATATTGCAATTACTGCTATGATAATGGTGTATTTATGAAATCTGATAGTATCTGTACTGCAAAAGATATGCAAGAGTTTGTGAAAGGGGTACTAAAAGAACAAGGAGTAGGAAAAGTTAAAATATGGTTTTATACTATTGGTATTCCTGAGCTTAAGAGATGGAAAAAGAGACAATAAAAAAAGCCGAGCAAATGCTCGGCTTTTCTTTCATATCCCAGAGAGGGATTAGTTAATTCCTATCAATTCTACTTCAAATACTAAAGTTGCTCCAGGTCCAATCATTCCTCCAGCACCTTGGTCTCCATAAGCTAATCCAGAAGGGATAGTAAGCTTCCATTTATCTCCAACACTCATTAATTGTAATGCTTCAGTCCAACCTTTAATAACTTGAGTTACCCCAAATGTAGCAGGCTCTCCTCTATCAACTGAACTATCAAATACAGTTCCGTCAGTTAACATTCCATGGTAATGTACTGTAACTTGGTCAGCAGTAGTTGGCTTTGCTCCATCTCCTGAAACTATAACCTCATATTGCAATCCGCTTTCAGTTGTGATTACTCCTTCTTTAGCTCCGTTTTCTGCTAAATAAGCAGCTCCAGCTTCATTCGCTTTTGCACTTTTTTCAGCTTGCATTTTCCCAAAGAAGTCTTGTAAAATTGTCATACTCTCTTCTTCTGAAATATCTAGGTCATTTCCTTCAAATACATCTTGAAATGCTTTTGCTACTGCTTGTGCATCAATTGTTTCCATTCCTTGTTGTTTTACGCTTGATGCCATGTTTACTCCTAATGAGTAACTTACTTTTTCCATTTCTGTTTCTGGTGTTTTGTAAGTTGCAGTATCAGTACATGAACTGAAAATTAGTGCAATACTTACGATTAATAAATTGATTTTTTTCATAGTATAAAATTTTGTTGGCAAAGCTACAATTATTGTTTATTCTTATTGAAAAAATAGTAATCAATTTTTCTATATTTGGCTTTTGGAAATCTAAACAATAAATAATGGAAGTAATAAAAACACCAATAGAAGGACTACTAGTGATAAAACCAAGAATTTTTGAAGATGATAGAGGTCATTTTTTTGAAAGTTGGAGTAAAGATTCTTTCCTTAAAGTTGGTTTGGATTTAGATTTTGTACAGGATAATCAATCTTTATCTCAAAAAGGAGTGTTAAGAGGTTTGCATTTTCAAAACCCACCATTTGCTCAAGGAAAATTAGTTCGTGTTATAAAAGGTGCAGTTGTTGATGTTGCTGTTGATATCAGAAAAAACTCTCCAACTTATGGTCAGTATTTTTCAGTAGAACTTTCTGAAGAAAATAAAATAGTTTTTTGGATTCCTCCTGGATTTGCTCATGGTTTTGTAACCCTTAAGGATGATACTATTTTCACTTACAAATGCACAGGAGTTTATAATAAAGAATCGGAAGGGGCGCTTATTTGGAATGATGAAGATTTAAATATTGATTGGAGAGTAGAAAATCCTTTGGTTTCTGATAAAGACATGGTAGCTGGTAATTTTAATGATTTCACAACTCAATTCTAAGATGAATAGAAAATACTATTACTTTTTTGGGATTTCAATTTTATTTTTTGGAATTGCTCAGCTCTTTATTTTTTCAGCTGATTTAAAATCAGAAGATGAATTGCATCAACAACACTTTAATATGAAGTATGGGATTTTTGCAATTAATCAGCCAGAGGATTTAAATTTTGCAGGAGAAGAAATCCCAATTTACTCATCAGAAATATGGGAAAGAATAGATAAAGAACTTTTAAAAAACACTTATTGGCAATCAAACACCATGTTGTATTTTAAAAAGGCAAATAAATATTTTCCAATAATTGAGCCCATATTAAAAGAGTATAATATTCCTGATGATTTTAAATATTTAGCACTAATTGAAAGTGGTTTGGATAATGTTGTTTCTCCTGCAGGAGCTTCAGGTTTTTGGCAAATATTAAAAGGAACAGCTCGTGAGCATGGTTTGGAGGTTAACTCAGCCATTGATGAACGCTATAATTTAGAGAAAGCAACTGTTGTCGCTTGTGAATATTTGCAAGATGCTTATAATAAATTTGGAACTTGGACCATGGCAGCAGCCTCATATAATATGGGTAAGAATGGAGTTAGAAGAAGAATTGCAAAACAAGAATCAAATAATTATTATAACCTGCATTTGAATAATGAAACTTCTCGTTATGTTTTTAGAATTATAGCCGTTAAAGAGATTTTGCAAAATCCTAGAAAATATGGATTTATGTTCCGTGAAAAAGATTTGTATTCTATGCCAAACTATACAACAGTTGAGGTAGATTCGACTATTGTTGATTTAGCTGATTTTGCAAAAAAAAATGGAATAAATTATAAATTATTAAAGCAGTTTAACCCTTGGTTGAGGTCAACATCACTTCCTGATAAATCAAGAAGAAAATATATTTTAAAAATACCTACAGATACTGATTTAATGGTTTTTGAGGATTTTGCAGTAGATACAGATTCAGTAAAATAAGATGTCAAGCCAGAAAGATTTTATAAAGATATATGGAGCTCGAGTTCATAATCTTAAAAATATCAATATTGAGATTCCTAGAAATGAATTAGTCGTTTTTACGGGTAAAAGTGGTAGTGGGAAATCATCTTTAGCATTTGATACTATCCATGCTGAAGGGCAAAGAAGATACCTTGAAACTTTCAATGCGTATGCGCGTCAGTTTTTAGGAAACATGGAGCGCCCGGAGGTTGATAAAATTACAGGGCTGAGCCCTGTTGTTGCAATTGAGCAGAAAACCACTTCCAAGAATCCAAGATCAACAGTTGGAACAATTACAGAGATTTATGATTATTTAAGATTGCTTTATGCAAGGGTTGGAACGGCCTATTCTCATAAGTCAGGAAAGAAAATGGTTCGTTTTACAGATGATCAAATATTGAAGCTATTGCAAAAGGATTTCAAGAATAAAGCGATAAATGTACTTGCACCAATTGTTCGTTCTCGTAAAGGCCATTATGCTGAGCTTTTCCATTCTTTAGCTAAAAAGGGATTTATCAAAGTTAGGGTTGATGGAGAGATAATTGAAATTACTCCATCATTGAAACTGGATAGATATAAAACGCACGATATTGAAGTAGTAATTGATCGATTAAAAGTTTCTGATAAAAATGCAAAACGCTTGCTTTCTTCTTTAAAACTTGCTATCAAAGATGGGGATGGAGTGATGATGGTTATTGAAAAGGGTAAAACAGATGCAAGATATTTTAGTCGTTCGCTTATGTGTCCTGAAACTGGAATTGCTTATAAAAACCCAGAGCCTAATTCTTTTTCTTTCAATTCACCAAAAGGGGCATGTAAGGTTTGTAATGGGTTGGGTAAATATAAAATTGTGGATGAGGAAAAGATTGTTCCAAATCATGATTTGAGTATAAATATGGGGGCAATAGCACCAATTGCAAATCGAAAATCTGATTGGATAATTTCTCAAATTGAGATAATTGGTAAAAAATATGACTTTACACTTTCTACTCCTTTTTCAGATATTCCTAAAAAAGCAGTTGAGGCTATAATGTATGGAGAAACCGATACTTTAAAAGTAAAATTAAAAACAGCAGGAATCTCGAAAACATATAAGTTAAATTTTGATGGAATTGTTAATTTTATCCAAGAACAATCTAAGAATTCCTATGTAAAATCAATTGAGAAATGGGCATCAAAATACATGTCCGAACATGATTGTAAAAGTTGTGGAGGAAGTAGGTTAAATGTAGAGTCATCTCATTTTAAAGTTGCCGGTAAAGGAATTCATGAAGTATCCAATATGGATATTTCCTCTTTTGAAGACTGGGTTTTAACTATTGAGAAATCATTAAATAAAAACGAACTTAAAATTGCAAAGCAAATAATAAAAGAGCTGAGTAAACGCTTGCAGTTTATTGTTGATGTTGGGCTTTCTTACCTTTCATTAAATAGAAGTTCCAAAACTTTAAGTGGCGGTGAGGCACAAAGAATTCGTTTGGCTACTCAAATCGGAACTCAATTAACAAATGTGCTCTATATTTTGGATGAGCCCAGCATTGGTTTACATCAAAGGGATAACCTAAAATTGATTGATTCTCTTAAAAAACTGAGAGATATTGGTAATTCAGTAATAGTTGTTGAGCATGATAAAGATATGATAAAACAAGCTGACTTTATTGTGGATTTAGGTCCAGGGGCTGGAATTTATGGAGGAGAAGTTGTAGCTCAAGGGAAATATCAAAGTATAATTGATGCTAATCAGTCTACATCTGAGTTTTTGAAAGGAACAAAAGAAATTGAGGTCCCTAAAAAAAGAAGAAAAGGAAATGGAAAATTTCTTAAAATAAATGGCGCTAGAGGTAATAACTTGAAAAATATTGATATTGAAATCCCTCTTGGTTTACTCACTTGTGTTACTGGTGTTTCTGGCAGTGGAAAGTCTACTTTAATAAATGAAACGCTTTATCCAATATTAAATAAGCATTTTTTCAGAGGAGAAAAAGAGCCTTTGCCGTACAAAACTCTTAACGGGATTGAAAATATTGACAAAGTTATTGCTGTTGATCAATCTCCAATTGGGCGTACTCCAAGGTCAAATCCAGCTACTTATACAGGGGTTTTTTCTGATATCAGAAATTTATATTCTAATCTCCCTGAATCCAAAATTAGAGGATATAAAGTTGGTAGATTTTCATTTAATGTAATTGGAGGAAGGTGTGAAGGATGTAAGGGTGGTGGAATGAAAACTATTGAAATGAACTTTTTGCCAGATGTAGAGGTGCATTGTGAGGATTGTAATGGAAAGAGATATAATAGAGAGACCCTTGAAGTTCGCTTTAAAGGAAAATCAATTTCTGATGTTTTAAGCTTGACAATTAATCAAGCAGTTGCGTTTTTTGAAAAGGTTCCTTCTATATATAGAAAGATTAAAACAATACAAGATGTTGGTTTGGGTTATATCACTTTGGGGCAGTCTGCAACTACTCTTTCAGGAGGTGAAGCACAAAGAATTAAGTTGGCTTCAGAGTTATCTAAAAGAAGTACAGGAAATACTTTTTATATTTTAGATGAACCAACAACTGGTTTGCATTTTGAGGATGTTCAAGTGTTACTTGATGTAATAAATACGATAATTGATAAGGGAAATTCTGTTTTAGTAATTGAACATAATATGGATGTCATTAAAGTAGCTGATTATATTATTGATATTGGTAAAGAGGGAGGAGAAAAAGGTGGTTATGTTGTTTGTAACGGAAAGCCCGAAAAAATCGTTAGCTGTAAGGATAGTTATACGGCAAAGTTCTTAAAAGATGAATTGAGTTAATTTTGCTATATTTGAACGTTTAATTAAAAGATGAAGAATGATGAGTGCAGATGAGATTAAAATAAGAAGAGCTTTTAAAGAAAAAAATTGGAATGCTATAAAAACTTCTGATTCTTGGCAAATTTTCAAGATAATGTCAGAGTTTGTTGAGGGTTTCGAAAAGATGTCAAAAATTGGACCTTGTGTATCAGTTTTTGGTTCAGCAAGAACTAAGTCAGATAATAAATATTACCAACAAGCAGATGAGATAGGCTACCTTTTGACTCAAAAAGGATATGGTGTAATTACTGGTGGTGGGCCCGGAATTATGGAGGCTGCAAATAAAGGTGCAATGAGAGGGGATGGAAAGTCAGTTGGATTAAATATTGAACTTCCTTTTGAGCAATCACACAATGAATTTATTGATAATGATAAAATTTTAAATTTTGATTATTTCTTTGTAAGAAAAGTGATGTTTGTAAAATATGCACAAGGATTTATTGTACTGCCAGGTGGTGTTGGAACCTTAGATGAGCTTTTTGAAGCGATTACATTAATACAAACAGGTAAGATTGGAAAATTCCCTATTGTGCTTGTCGGAAAATCATATTGGGAAGGATTAATGGGGTGGATAAAAGCCACTATGCTAGGAGAAGAAAAAAATATTAGTCCTGAAGATTTAGACCTTTTTAATATAGTAGAAACTCCTGATGAAGCAGTAGAAATAATAGAAGAGTTCTATAAAAAGTACACTTTAAAACCTAATTTTTAGGATATCTGATTACATTCTGTTTTTTTTAGTATTTTTACGGCAATATAAAAATCAGAATAATGAATCAATTTTTGAAACATCTTTTTACTTTATTAATTCTAGTGTCATCAACTTTTGTGTACGCACAAGATCTTGATTTTGACTTAGAGAAAAAGAAACCTTTTAATCCTAAGTTCACTTTAGGGACAGGATTTTACACTTTGATTGGGGATATTCAAAATGAAGAGTCTGGTTTTTTAAGAGGAACTAATCCTGGTTATAATGCGGGTATGAAGTTTGGAATTACAAATAATTTAGAGTTGTCTTTTTTAATGATGAAATCAGCTTTTAGTACTGATAATGGTGCTGAGAGTTTTGATTCTGAAATTGATGGTATGGGATTGCATATAGGTTACTCAGTAAATCAATTATTTAAACAATCAAGAATTAGTCCTCTTTTAACTTTTGGAGTACAAAGGTTAAGTTATAAAACTAATGATTTTGATAGAGAAAGTGCAATAGCTATTCCTTTTGGTTTAGGAATTAGAATCAATGTAACTGAAAGGTTAGAATTTGACGCATCATTAAATTGGGCGGTAGGTATGGGTGATATTGATCATGGAGATGATGATGGTTCTGATGGGTATAAATCATTTAATATCTCATTGCATTATGATTTATTTACTCCAGGCCCGAATAGTGATGATGAGTATTTTGATGATAGTTATTATGCTGATGTTGATTTTGTTAAATTAGAAAATGAAGATGAAGATGGTGATTTAGTTCTTGATGTAGATGATTATTGTCCTAAGACTCCAATTGGTGTAAAAGTTGATGCAAATGGTTGTCCTTTAGATGATGATAATGATGGGATAGCAAATTATATTGATCAGCAAAAAGACACTCCAGAGGGTTCAATTGTTGATGAGTTTGGTGTTCGTTTAACTGCTGATAAATACCATAGTATGTATTCAGAATATGAAGCTGCATCAAGAAAATATGCAAACTTCTACAATGAATCAGAGATTAAAAGAGAAAATTATAAAACTGTTGATGAGTATTTAATTGCTAAGGCAAATGCTTTTAATAAAGCTTATAATGAAGGATTAAAAGATGATGAAGAAGTAAAAGGTTTAGTGTATAAAGTTAAAATTGGAGAATTCTCTGATGGAATGCCTGCAAAGAGTGCTAATAAATTTTTAAGTATTGATGATCTAGAAAGTGTTACTCTTGAGAATGGTGTTGTAATGTATTTAGTTGGATCATATGCAACTTTAGATGAGGCAATTGGAAGGCAGTATGACCTTGAAGCAAAAGAACTTGATGATACTTATTTGATGGTAGATAATAATGGAGAGGTTTCGGCTTATGTTGAGCCAACTCCTGAACCAGAAATTGATGAAGATGAAGTGGTTGTTGAAGTTACAGAAGATGAAATATCTGAAGAAGTTGTTACAACTGTTTCAGAAGATGAAATGACTAATGAAACTACTTATAGAATTCAAGTTGGAGCATTTAATACAGAACTTTCTGATGAAGTATTTTCTGGAGTTAAAAATGTAATTTCCTTTACTGGGAAAGACGGTTTGATAAGATACATGGCTGGATCTTTTGTTGAGTATAAAGACGCTATTGATTATCAAGCGCAAATGAGAGCAAGAGGTTTTGAAGATGCATTTATTGTTACTTATAAAAATGGAGAGCGTATTAGTTTGAATGTAGCAATTAAAACTGAGAAAGAATCTAAGGTTGTGAATCAAGAAGGTAAAGATGAAGTGATTAATCTTGAATTTGTTGTTCAAATTATGGTTGCGAAATCATCATTGTCAGCAGTTGATCTTAATAAAATGGGTAAACTAGGTAGTATTGATAAAGAAGCTGAGGGTACAGATATGTATAGGTATTTTGCAGGAACATATAACTCATTAGAAGATGCTAATATCCAATTAGAAAAAGCAAAACTTGTTGGGTTTGCAGATGCTTTTGTGTTTCCTAAGTTAGATGGTGAAAGGATTACTATGGAAAGAGCAAAAGAATTAATGAAGTAAGGTTTTAAATTATAAAAGGAAAAAGCCAACTATAAGCTGGCTTTTTCCTTTTATAAGTAGTATTGTTTAACTCTCAATTTGTTTCTTAGCTTTTTTACTTCCTTCATAAACTTCAAATTTTCG
>ENA-ORDR01001176-ORDR01001176.1-marine-metagenome-genome-assembly--contig:-NODE-1176-length-12589-cov-3.662164_pt1 | contig 12589 bp, 11 predicted proteins | sample MGYA00240993_ERZ508538 | MGnify/ENA primary metagenome ERZ508538 (study PRJEB26207, sample SAMN05421999) | marine metagenome | isolation source: Monterey Bay, California, USA | place: USA:Monterey Bay...
AATAAATGGAGTAAGATTACAGAGGAGAATATAGGTAATTTTGTTGCTATTGTTCTGGATGGAAAAGTCAAGTCATGCCCTATAATTAATACTAAAATTGACGGAGGAAGCTCTGTTATTTCAGGGAGTTTCTCTTCTGATGAAGCTAAGGATTTATCGAATATTCTTGGTTCGGGTAAATTGAAATCTAAACTTAAAATTTTACAACAATCAGTTGTAGGGCCTTCATTAGGAGAAGCTTCAATTAACGCAAGTCTTAAGTCATTTCTTTACGCATTACTTATTGTGTTGCTTTATATGATATTTTATTATTATGGAGCTGGAATAGTATCTAATGTGGCTTTGATATCAAATCTATTTTTTATATTCGGGGTGTTAGCATCTACAGGTTTAGTGCTTACTTTGCCAGGAATTGCTGGTATTGTACTGACAATTGGTATGTCAGTAGATGCAAATGTACTTATTTATGAAAGGATTAGAGAAGAACTTGCGAATAGCAAGGGGATTCGATTAGCGATTCAGGATGGTTATAAATCGGCTTATACTTCAATTATCGATGCTAATGTAACAACATTATTAGTCGCTATTATTCTTTTACAATTTGGAGAAGGTCCAATTAAAGGATTTGCTACTACTTTAATAATTGGTATCATAACTTCATTGTTCTCAGCAATTTTTATTACAAGATTAATTATTTCTGCAAGATTAAATAGAGGAAAATCTATGTCATTTTCTACAAAACTAACTAAAGGTGCATTCAAAAATCTGAATATTGATTTTATAGGTAAAAGAAAAGTGTTTTATGTATTGTCTGTAATTGTAATTTTATTTGGTGGATATTCATTATCTACAAAAGGATTAGATTATGGTATTGATTTTGCTGGAGGAAGGACCTACATAGTGAATATACCAGATGAAAATATTACAAATGAAGATGTTAAAGAATCATTATCTAAAGTCTTTGTAAATGAAGATGGAAGATCTCAATCTATACAAGTATCTAAATTTAACGATCTAACAGAGAACGATCCAAACAACTCTCAGAAAATAGTTGAGGTAAATGCAGTTAAAATTACCACAAAATATATGATAGATAGTGAAGATTCAAATGCAGATAGTATTGTTACGTCTACTTTAATTAATGGGTTAGGTAGTAATTTTACAGAGGATAATATAGTCAGCTATCAGAAAGTTGCTTCTACCATTGCTGATGATATTAGATCTTCCGCATGGGGTTCAATAATTTTCTCTTTACTAGTAATTTTCTTATATATTTTTATAAGATTTAAGAAATGGCAATTTAGTTTAGGTGCTGTAGTTGCTGTTTTTCATGATGTACTTATTGTGCTTTCAGTATTTTCAATTTTCTATGGTATATTACCATTTACATTAGAAATTGACCAAGCATTTGTTGCAGCAATTCTTACAATTATTGGTTATTCACTTAACGACACTGTGGTTGTTTTTGACAGAGTAAGAGAGTATATGAATAACAATAAAAAGAAACAAGTTCATGAGTTTATTAATCAATCATTAAACTCAACTTTAAGTAGAACTATTAACACATCTGTTACTACATTCTTTGTCTTACTTGTGATTTTCCTTTTTGGTGGTGAAGTAATTAAAGGATTTATGTTTGCCTTAATGGTAGGTGTTATTGTAGGAACATATTCTTCATTATTTGTTGCATCTCCTATAATGTTGGACACAATCAAAAGAAAAAAAACTACAAGTATTAGATCAATTAAAAAATAATCTGTTTATAATTTTTACTTTAAAAGCCCTTTCAGTTGAGAGGGCTTTTTTATTTTTGCAATATGTTATTATTCATTGGAGGTTCTGAAATATTCTTTATTTTACTTTTTGTTGTTATGCTTTTTGGTGCAGATAAAATACCAGAAATAGCAAAAGGACTTGGTAAAATGATGAGGGAAGTAAAGGATGCTTCTAACGAAATAAAAAGAGAAATAAAAGACAGTACAAAAGAGATAAAAGATAATTTTGATAAAGATATAAATGGATAATATATTATTTCTTTTAAGTTTTGTAATGTTGTTTCTTGGAGGAGAATTTTTAGTTAAGAGTTCGGTTGCATTAGCTCTTAGAATGAGAATTTCTACTTTAGTTATAGGTATGACAGTTGTCTCTTTTGCAACATCATCTCCAGAGTTATTTGTTAGTATTAAAGCGTCATTAGATGGTATGACGGATATTACTTTTGGAAATGTAATTGGTTCTAATATAGCAAATATCACTTTAGTATTAGGGCTTACAGCAATGGTTTTCAGGATAAATATTACCAAACAAACTATAAAAATAAATTTTCCGGTAATGTTTTTTACTTTTATCTTATTTGGATATGTCTTGTACTTATTTAATGAGATTAATCAAATTACTGGAATTATTTTTGTTTCACTTCTTATTATTTTTACTTTGTTTCTGATAAAAAGATCAAGAGAAGAAAATAAAAAACTATCTGAACAGGAGAAAGAAGAATATGAGAAAGCGAGAAAAACACCTTTATTCCAGTCTATTTTATATATGATTGTAGGAATAGTGCTACTTATTTATGGTTCCGAATTCTTGGTAAATGGAGTAGAGATTTTAGCCACTGATCTCGGTATATCAGAACGAGTACTTTCAGTTAGTTTGGTTGCAATTGGAACATCATTACCAGAACTTGCTACCTCATTAGTAGCTGCTTTTAGGAAAGAATCTAATTTGGCAATTGGAAACTTAATCGGTTCAAATATTTTTAATGTTTTAGCAGTATTAGGCATTACATCTATTATTCATCCAATAGAAATGATAAGTAAAAGTCTGTTTACGGATTATTTATGGATGATGATATCTGTAATAATTCTTGCTTTATTTATTTATGTTTTCTCAGAAAAACAAGTTTCAAGAACAGAAGGGTTTCTTCTTTTAGTATTTTATATTGTTTTCATGTTCTTTTTGTTCTAATTATATTTAACAACTTGTTGATAAATCATTACATCACACCTCTTTCAATCTTCTAAATTTTTTATCATTTTAATTTATATTTGCTTTTAAATAAATATACCTAACTCTTAAAATAAAAGCATATGAAAACTAAGTTAGAATACATCTGGTTAGACGGTTACTTCCCAACTCAAAACATGAGAAGTAAAACTAAAGTTGTTGAAGATTTTGATGGCACTGTTGAAGGTTGTCCTATTTGGGCATTTGATGGTAGTTCTACTCAACAAGCGGCTGGAGATTCTTCCGATTGTTTATTAAAACCTGTTGCTATTTTTCCTGATCCTCAAAGATCAAATGGATTTTTAGTAATGACTGAGGTAATGAATGCTGATGGCACTCCGCATGAGTCAAATGCAAGAGCTGGGATTCTTGATGATGACAATGATTTTTGGTTTGGTTTTGAGCAAGAATATTTTATTATGGATGTTGAGACTCAACTTCCTCTAGGTTTTCCTCTTGGTGGTTATCCAGGTCCGCAAGGAATGTATTACTGCTCTGTAGGAGGAAAAAACACACATGGAAGAAGTTTTGTGGAAGAACATGCGGATCTATGTATAGAAGCGGGTATAAACTTTGAAGGAATTAATCAGGAAGTTGCTTGTGGACAGTGGGAGTTTCAATTGTTTGCTAAAGGAGCTAAAAAAGCAGGTGATGAATTATGGGTATCTAGATATCTTTTAGATAGACTGACAGAGGATTATAATTACTATATTGAATATCATCCAAAACCAATTAAAGGTGATTGGAATGGTTCTGGTATGCATGCTAATTTTTCAAATTCAATGCTAAGAGAATGCGGTTCTAAAGAAACTTATATGCAAATTTGTGAAGCATTTAGACCTGTAACAAAAGAACATATTGATGTTTATGGAGAATATAATGACCAAAGATTAACAGGACTTCATGAAACAGCTTCTATAACAGATTTCTCTTATGGAGTTTCAGATAGGGGAGCGTCAATTAGAATACCAATTATTACGGTAGAACAAGGATGGAAAGGATGGTTGGAAGACAGGAGACCAGCATCAAATGCTGATCCTTATAAAATTGCATCCAGAATCGTAGAAACAGTAAAATCTGCTAAGGTTTTACAGTATTAACATTTTGTTTTTTATAATTCGGATAATCGAATAGTAGAAACATTGCAAATTATTCCTTATTTTAGCCGGAATTATAAAATTAAAAAATAATGAAAATCAATTATAAGTTTTTAATATTCAGTTTAATATTCTCTTTTTTTATTTCGAATTCTTTACAGGCACAAAGAAAGAATAGAGTGACACAAAAAGCAGATAAAGCTTTTGATGCTGAAATGTATTTTGAAGCTTCTGAACTTTACAAAAAGGGATATAAGAAGACGAAAAACAAAGCTATAAAGGCAGAAATTCTGTTTAAACAAGCTGAATGTTATAGATTATCTAGTAAATATAAAAAAGCGGCACCTTTTTACAAGAAAGCAATTAAGGCAAAATATGATAATGGTAATCCTATTGCTATTCTTAGGTTTGCAGATATGTTAATGATAAATGGAGATCTTGAGAAAGCTTTAATTCAATATCAAAAGTATCAGAAAAAAGTCCCTAAAGACACTAAGGCTGAAAAAGGAATTAAATCTTGCGAATACGCATTAAGTTGGATAACCTCTCCTACAAGACATGTTATCGCTAAGATGGATCAGTTTAGTTCGAAAAGTAATGATTTTTCTCCAGCATATGGTAATAGAGATTATACAAAAGTTTATTTTGTTTCTTCTCGTTCAGGATCTTCAAATGATATGATTGACGAAAGAACCGGTGAGTTTTTTACTGACATTTATAGTTCTGAATTAAATAAAAAAGGAAACTGGAGTAAAAAACCTATACGTCTAGAATCTCCAATTAATACAGATAATCATGAAGGTACTCTGTGTTTAAATCAAAACGGAACAACAATGTTTTTTACTACTTGCCAATCAGAAAATAAAAAAGAATTAGGTTGTGAAATCTCTATTTCTCAATTAAAAGGAAAAACTTGGGGAGCTTTAAATAAATTAGAGGTAATAGTAGATTCAAATACAACTATAGGACACCCTACTATTTCTCCTGATGAAAAAGTTGTTATTTTCTCTGCAGACATGAATGGTGGATATGGAGGTAAAGATTTATGGATGGTAACTAAAGTAGCTAGAGGTCAGTGGAGTAAACCTGCTAATTTAGGACCGGCTGTAAATACAGATGGTGATGAGATGTTCCCATTTTTACATAATGATGGTACACTTTATTTCTCATCAGATGGACATATTGGAATGGGAGGCTTAGATATTTATAAATCAGAATTAAATGAAAATGGCATTTATGTTTCAACAGATAATTTAAAATATCCAATTAATTCTTCTTCTGATGATTTTGGTATGATTGTAGAAAGAAAATCTGAAAGAGGTTATTTTAGTTCAAATAGAAGGTTATGGAAAGGACTAGAAGGAGTTCAGAACAAGACTAATGGTTCTGATAATATTTATATGTTTGAATTACCTCCTTTAATTTTAACTCTACAAGGTGTTGTAACGGATACTAAAACAGGCGCTGTTGTTACAGGTGCAACTGTAAAATTAGTAGGTGATGATGATACTGCTTTAGAGTTAACAACCGATAATACAGGAAGTTATAATTTTGAATTGTCACCTCTTACTACTTATGAATTAATTGTATCTAAGAAAGGATATTTAAATAATAAAGTTATTGAAACTACAGTTGGTATTGAGGTAAACACAGATTTAGTTAAGGATATTAATATTGATCCTATTAAGAAGGAAATAATAATGCCAAGAATTGAATATGATTTTGCTAAATGGGATTTAAGACCTCAATCAACTTTAGATCTTGATTTATTAGTTATTACTTTAAATGAGAACCCAAATATTACAATTGAGTTAAATTCCCATACTGACTTTAGAGGTACATCTGCTCAGAATGTTATTTTATCACAAAAAAGAGCTGATGTTTGTATTCAATATTTAATCTCTAAAGGAATTTCTGCTGATAGATTAGTTGCAAATGGTAAAGGAGAATCGGAGCCATATGTACTAACAAAGGAAGATTCGGAACATGACCAAAGAGGAGGTTTCTTTAGAAAGAAAATATTTAAGGAAGGTGATGTGTTAACAGAGTCTTATATAAATAAATTAAAAGCTAAGTTTAAAGATATTGCTCATCAATATAACAGACGAACAGCATTTAAAGTTTTAACAGAAGATTATATTCCTTCTGAAGAAAAGTAAATGAAAAATAAATAATAATAAAAGCGTCCTTTATCAAGGATGCTTTTTTTTATCAAAAGATGAAAGAAAACAGATATAATCAAAGAGGAGTTTCAGCAGATAAAGAAGATGTACATAATGCTATAAGAAATGTAGATAAAGGATTATTTCCAAAGGCATTTTGCAAAATTGTACCAGATTACCTTAGCGGAGATGAAGATTATTGTTTAATAATGCATGCGGATGGAGCAGGTACTAAGTCCTCTTTAGCTTATATGTATTGGAAAGAAACTGGAGATATTTCTGTTTGGAAAGGAATAGCGCAAGATGCTTTAATAATGAATATTGATGATTTGTTATGTGTTGGTGCTACAGAAAATATTATGTTTTCCTCCACAATCGGCAGGAATAAAAACTTGATTAATGGGGATGTTTTATCAGAGATAATAAATGGAACAGAAGAATTACTTTCGGAATATAGGAACTATGGAGTAAATATTATCTCTACTGGAGGTGAAACCGCAGATGTTGGAGATTTAGTGAGGACTATTATTGTAGACTCTACAGTTGTTGCTCGGATGAAAAGAGAAGATGTTATTGATAATGCAAACATCAAAGCCGGGAATGTAATTGTTGGTTTATCTTCTTTTGGACAAGCTAATTATGAAACTGAATATAATGGTGGTATGGGAAGTAATGGACTTACTTCTGCTCGTCATGATGTTTTTTCAAAGATATTATCTGTTAAATATCCAGAAAGCTATGACCCTTCAGTTCCAGATGAGTTGGTTTATTCTGGGACAAAAGAATTGACTGATAAGATAGGAGATACTGGCTTAGATGCTGGAAAATTAGTATTATCACCAACCAGAACATATGCTCCTATAATAAAAGATATTCTAGATAAATATAGGTCTGAAATAAATGGAATGGTTCATTGTAGTGGTGGTGCTCAAACTAAAGTGCTTCATTTTGTTAATGATGTTCATGTTATAAAAGATAATTTGTTTGATATTCCTCCATTATTTAAGATGATTCAGGAAGAATCTGGTACGGATTGGAAAGAGATGTATAAGGTATTTAATATGGGACATAGAATGGAGTTATATGTTCCTAAAGAAATTGCAGAGGATATAATTTCTATTTCTAAATCTTATAAAGTAGAAGCTAAAATTATTGGTAGAGTAGAAGAAAGTGAGATTAAAAAACTTACTATTATTTCTGATAAAGGTAAGTTTTTTTACAATTAAAATATGTTAGATAAATTAAAAGCAATTAAGGATAGGTTTCAGGAAGTTGAAAGATTAATTTCAGCACCTGATGCAATGAGTGATATGAAACTTTACGTGCAGTTAAATAAAGAATATAAAGATTTAGGACCTATTGTTGATGCTTATCATAAATATAAGAATATTGTATCTAACATTACTTCATCTAAGGAGATATTAAAAGAAGAAAAGGATGAAGAGATGAGGGAGATGGCGAAAATGGAGTTGGATGAACTTCTTCCTAAAAAAGAGGAAATGGATGAGGAAATTAAAGTTTTATTAATTCCTAAAGACCCAACTGATGCTAAAAATGCTGTTATGGAAATAAGAGCAGGTACTGGAGGGGATGAAGCAAGTATTTTTGCGGGTGATTTGTATAAAATGTACACTGCTTTTGCTTCTTCTAAAGGTTGGTCTACTGAACTTGTGGATATAGCTGAAGGAACTTCCGGAGGTTTCAAAGAAATAATTTTTAATATAAATGGGGAAGATGTTTATGGACAATTAAAATTTGAATCTGGAGTTCATAGGGTTCAAAGAGTTCCTCAAACAGAAACTCAGGGGCGTGTTCATACTTCTGCAGCTACTGTTATTGTTCTCCCTGAAGCAGAAGAATTTGATATTGAGCTAAAACCTTCAGATATTAGAAAGGATACTTATTGCTCATCTGGACCTGGTGGGCAGTCGGTAAATACTACTTATTCTGCAGTTCGTTTAACCCATGTCCCTACAGGAATTGTAGCTCAATGTCAAGACCAAAAATCTCAGCATAAAAATTATGATAAGGCATTAAAGGTTTTGCGTTCTCGTATTTATGAGGTGGAATTACAGAAGAAATTAGAGGAAGATGCAAAACACAGAAAAACTATGGTTTCCTCTGGTGATAGATCTGCAAAGATTAGAACTTATAATTACCCACAAGGGAGAGTTACCGAGCATAGAATAGCTCTTACAAAATATAATTTACAAGCTACTATGACTGGTGATATTCAGGAATTTATTGATCAGTTACAAATTGCAGAAAATGCAGAAAAGCTAAAAGAAGGTACTACTTCAGAAAGTTAAGAAGGAAGTAAATCAAATCCTTTTTTATATTTTTGATGATGGAAGTGTGGAAAAGAAATACAAATAAATGAATAGAGAAGAACTTATACACCAAATAAAATCAAAACGATCGTTTCTTTGTATCGGATTAGATACAGATATTAAAAAAATCCCAAATCATTTATTAGATTCTGATGATCCTGTTTTTGAGTTTAATAAACAAATTATTGATTCCACTAAAGATTTGTGTGTTGCTTATAAACCTAATATTGCTTTTTATGAAAGTCTGGGTGTTAGTGGTTGGAATTCGTTACAGAAAACTTTAGACTATATTCCTGAGGATATTTTCACTATTGCGGATGCTAAAAGAGGGGATATTGGTAACACATCTAATATGTATGCTCGTGCTTTTTTCGAAAATATGAATTTTGATTCTGTTACAGTAGCTCCTTATATGGGGTCTGATTCTGTAACTCCATTTTTGGAATTTGAAGATAAATGGGCAATTGTTTTAGCACTTACTTCAAATAAAGGAGGTTTGGATTTTCAGAAGATAGAAGATAAAAATGGAAAACGATTATTCGAACAAGTTCTGGAGACTTCAAAAGGCTGGGGTACAGATGAAAATATGATGTATGTTGTTGGTGCTACAAGAGCTCATCAACTTTCTGAAATTAGAGAAATTATCCCAAATCATTTTTTGTTAGTTCCTGGTGTTGGTGCGCAAGGAGGAGACTTAAAAGAAGTTGCAGAATATGGTATGAATACTGATTGTGGTTTATTAGTTAATTCTTCCAGAGGAATTATTTACGCTTCTTCTGATATTGATTTTGCTGAGAAAGCTAGGCAGGAAGTAGGAAAATTACAACACAGAATGGATATCCTTTTATCTGAAAAAGGTATTTAATATTTCAGTCTGTAAATAATATTCCCAACCATTTCTTTTCCTAATGTTTGCCACCTTTCAAAAGTGTCAGAAGAAGGAAGAATCACATAATCTAAATCAAAAACTAATTTATTTATAGTATTATCTGTACTAAACTTATCTACATCTAAATAATTTTTAGTAAAACAATATTCAGCTCTTTTCATATGCCATGCGGAAGTGATAAGAAGTAAATTTACGTTTCTTTTTTCTTCTAAAATATTTGAGGTGTATTTGGCATTTTCCCAAGTGTTTCTTGATTTATTTTCAATAATTATATCTTCTGAAGGTATTCCGCATTTTATAAGAAATTCTTTTGACCAATCCGCTTCTAAATAGCCTTCATTTATTAGTTGTCCGTTTCCACCGCTTACAATTATCTTACCTATAACTCCCATTTTATAAAGTTGAATTCCGTAAAATAATCTATCTCCACACTCATTAAATTCAACCCTTTCTTTTGTGTTATCAAATCCAGAAAAACCACCTAATATTATTCCATAATCATATGTTTTTTCAATATCATTTGCAGATATTACATCTTCTTCCCATAATCTGTAAGCTATATCTGCAATAAAACCATTTGAAAAAAACCAAAATAATGAAACTGAAAGTATAAGTAATTTCCTTCTTCTTTTCTTAAATATTATAGAAGAGATTAGAATTAATAATATCCAAAAAGTAGGATTTAATAAGAAAGATAGTATTTTAGAAATGATAAAAAACATATAATATTTATTAATTGTCAAAGATAGTTTATATTTTTAAATTTTATATGAAAGAAGATTTCTTAAAATATATTTGGGAGAACTCACTTTTCAATTCTTCAGATTTTCAAATTAAAGATAAAAACTCAGGTAAAAATCAAGATTTAATTCAGTTGTATAATGAGTACTTTTCTCAAAAAAATGTTTAAATTGCGATATTGGAAAATCGATATTTAAAACGAAATGAAATTATTAAAGAATATTTTTGAAAAACATTTTTTTGGAGTTAGTTCTTGGTGGGGGGGGAGATTAGGAATTAAATCATCAATAATCAGATTGTTTTTTATTTACGGAGCATTTGCTACGCATTTCACTATTTATATTTATTTAATTATGGTTTTTATCCTGAAGGTAAGAAACCATTTTAAGTTCAGAAGAAGAAGTGTTTTTGATTTATAAGATATGAAAAAAATAAATAAAGTATTTAATTTAGAATGACACAGAAACAATTTTTAGGTGTTTGTGCTTGGGTTGCAGATAAATTTGATTTAAATGTTGGAGGTGTTAGAATATTATTTTTGGCTGCTGTAATATTAGGATTAGGATCTCCAATTTTAATCTATTTTATTTTATATTTACTAAAACCAAATCACTATTAATGAAAGTGTTAATTACAGGAAGTAATGGTCTGCTAGGTCAGAAACTTTTACATAAATTAAGAACAGATACATCTGTAGAATTTATTGCTACATCAATTGGAGATAATAGAGTTTCAGAAAAGGAAGGATACAAATATCTTTCTTTAGATATTACAAGTAAATCAGAGGTTGAAAATATTATTTTTTCTGAGAAACCAGATGTAATTATCAATACAGCAGCTATGACGAATGTTGATGCTTGTGAAGATAATAAACAAGAATGCGACGCTCTTAATGTTGATGCCGTAAAATATTTATCGGATTGCGCTATTGATATAAATGCTCATCTTGTTCATATTTCAACGGATTTTATTTTTGATGGAGAAAACGGTCCTTATTCTGAAGATGATATTCCAAATCCACTTTCTTATTATGGACTTTCAAAGTTGAAATCGGAAACTCTACTTTTAGAATCTTCTTGTAAATGGACCGTACTTAGAACGATAATTGTTTTTGGTGTTGCCGAAAAATTAAGTAAAGGAAACCTTATTTTGTGGGCAAAAGGAGCTTTGGAAAAAGGAGCTTCTTTAAATATAGTAGATGATCAATTTCGCGCTCCAACCATTGCAGAAGATTTAGCAGACGCTTGTATTTTATCTTTTCAGAAGAGAAAATATGGTATTTATAATACTTCTGGAAAAGATATAATGAGCATTTATGAAATGGTAGAGAGGATTGCAAGACATTATAATTACTCAACCGAAAATCTTAATAGAATCTCAACATCTAAATTAAATCAGCTTGCTACAAGACCTCCAAAAACAGGATTTATTTTAGAAAAATCCATTAAAGAATTAGGATATAATCCACACTCTTTTAAAGAGTGTTTAACAATAATAGATAAACAATTAAATAATTAAAAAATGAAACGAATACTTCTTGTACTTACAATTCTAATCCCTTCAATCATAAAAGCGGAAGGTATAGACAAAAAAATTGATAAAGCTTTTCAACCTATTTCTGATTTTTTTAGTCAACTTATTTTCTTTGAAGTTTTTGGTATACCATTTGTTTTGATTCTATTAGTTTTTAGTGCAATATTTTTTACTATCTATTTCGGATTTCCAAATATTAGATATTTGAGAACATCTATAAATGTAGTTAGAGGAAAATACGATCATGTTGATTCTCATATTACTGCAAATAATGAGTTAGCAATCGATAATGATATAAAGGATACCATTAAAGATGAAAGTAATGACGGCGAGGTTTCTCATTTTCAGGCACTCTCTACTGCTGTTTCAGGTACAGTAGGTAATGGTAATATTGCAGGAGTTGCATTAGCAATATCATTAGGAGGTCCAGGAGCGACTTTCTGGATGATTGTTTGTGGTCTTCTAGGTATGTCAACTAAGTTTGTAGAATGTACCTTAGGAGTAAAATATAGAGATATTGGTAAAGATGGAACAGTTTATGGTGGTCCTATGTACTACATAAGTAAAGGATTAACAAAAAGAGGATTTAAAAATATTGCGAAAATCGCAGCGTTCTTATTTGCTTTATTTTGTATTGGTGGTTCTTTCGGAGGTGGAAATGCTGCTCAATCCAATCAAGCTACAATTGTACTGAAAGATTTATTAGGATTAGAAAGTAATGCTGCTGGTGCTTTAATTGGATGTGTTTTAGCATTTTTTGTTGGTATTATAATTATTGGTGGGATTAAAAGAATTGCTTCCGTTACAGAGAAGATTGTTCCATTTATGGCTATT
>ENA-ORDR01001186-ORDR01001186.1-marine-metagenome-genome-assembly--contig:-NODE-1186-length-12515-cov-3.375864_pt1 | contig 12515 bp, 5 predicted proteins | sample MGYA00240993_ERZ508538 | MGnify/ENA primary metagenome ERZ508538 (study PRJEB26207, sample SAMN05421999) | marine metagenome | isolation source: Monterey Bay, California, USA | place: USA:Monterey Bay...
TGATTTAGTTCTAGGTGGTGGAGCTCCAATTTATCATAGAGAGTGGACTGAGCCATCTTATTATAAAGAATGGAAGAAATTTAACATTGATAATATAGAGGAACCTAAAGATTTAGTAGAGGTTGCAAAATATTTAACAGGACACGAAAATATAGCATCAAAAAGATGGGTTTACGAGCAATATGATTCTATGGTAGGTACAGTAAATATGAGTACTAATGGACCAACAGATGCGGGAATTGTAAACCTTAAAGGAACAGAAAAAGCACTTGCTATGACGGTAGATTGTAATGCCCGTATGGTAAATGCAGATCCGGAAGAAGGAACTGCAATGGCGGTTGCTGAGGCGGCCAGAAACATTGTGTGTTCTGGTGGTGTTCCTTCAGCAATTACAAATTGTTTAAATTTTGGTAATCCTTATAATCCGGAGGTATATTGGCAATTTGTTGGTGCTATAAAAGGAATGAAAAAATCTTGTGAAAAATTTGGTACACCAGTAACTGGAGGAAATGTAAGTTTCTATAATCAATCTGCGGTGGAGGGTACGGAAGTTCCTGTATTTCCTACGCCAACTATTGGCATGCTTGGTGTGGTTGAAGATAAAGCGCATATTACTTCATTAGGATTTAAAGGAAAATCAGATTTAATATATATGTTGGGTAAATGCGATAATGATATTTCTTCTTCTGAGTATTTAGCTTCTTACCATGGTATTAATGAGTCTTCTACTCCTAATTTTAATTTAGATACAGAGGCAGAATTACAAAATATACTTACTACACTTATCAGATCGGGAGTGGTAGAATCTGCACATGATGTGGCAGATGGTGGTACTTTTATTACATTGTTAGAAAGCGCTATGGTAAATAATCTTGGTTTTGATATAACTACTTGTTCTGAAATTAGAGAAGATGCCTTTTTGTTTGGTGAAGCTCCATCAAGGGTAATTGTTTCGGTTAGAGAAGTAAAAGAGGATAGATTTTTAGATATACTTAAGAAATCGAATCAGGTCTTTTCTTTATTAGGTCATGTAAGTAAGAGTGAGATTAGAATTGACGACATATCTTTTGGTGAAGTAAAAGAATATAAAGAAATATACCAAAACGCACTTGCAGAAAAGTTAGTTTAAAAATCATGAAATCTATTTATTCCGATAACAATTTATATTTTAGCAGTTATTAAAACAAGAAGATGAGAATATCACTTAATTGGTTGCAACAATATATAAAGTTGGATTTGGAAATACAACAAATCTCAGAATATCTGACTGATACCGGATTAGAAGTGGAAGGTTATGAGGAAATAGAAATCATAAAAGGAGGACTGAAAGGAGTTGTAATAGGAGAGGTTTTAACCTGTATTCAGCATCCTAATGCAGACAGATTAAAATTAGCTACTGTAAATATCGGAGCAGAAGATAACTTACAAATAGTTTGTGGAGCTCCTAATGTTAAATTAGGTCAAAAAGTCCCTGTTGCTACTATTGGAACTATTTTATATAATGGAGGTGAACCCTTTAAAATTAAGAAGAGTAAAATCAGAGGAGAGATCTCGGAGGGAATGATTTGTGGAGAAGACGAATTAGGTCTTGGAGATGTGACAGATGGAATAATGGTTTTACCATCAGAAGTAGAGGTAGGAACTTTAGCTTCTGATTATTTTAATATAGAAAATGATACTGTTTTCGAAATAGGACTTACGCCAAACCGATCGGATGCAATGGGACATATTGGTGTTGCTAGAGATTTAAAAACTGTATTAAATTATAATGGTTCTAAACTAGAGATGTGTTTGCCTACGGTAAAAAACTTTAAAGTAGATAATAGTAATCTATCTATTTCTGTGGAGGTAGAAAATTCAGAACTTTGTCCTAGGTATTCTGGAGTTTCTATTAGTGGAGTTAAAATTTCAGAATCTCCTGACTGGCTGCAAAACAGATTAAAGTCCATTGGTTTAGAACCTATAAATAATATTGTAGATATTACAAATTATGTGTTACACGAAACAGGACAACCATTACACGCCTTTGATGCCAATAAGATAAAAGGAAATAAGGTAGTAGTAAAAACATCAAAAGATAAAACTAAATTCAAAACTCTAGATGAGGAAGAAAGAGAACTTTCTTCTGAAGATTTAATGATTTATAATGAAAAGGAAGCAATGTGCATAGCAGGAGTTTTCGGAGGTTCAGGTTCTGGAGTTTCTGATAATACTACAAACATATTTTTAGAGAGTGCTTATTTCAATCCTGTTTCGGTTCGTAAAACTGCCAAAAGAAACGGACTAAGTACAGATTCATCTTTCAGGTTCGAGAGAGGTTGCGATCCTAACATTACTATTTATTCACTTAAAAGAGCTGCTCTTTTGATACAGGAAATTGCTGGTGGTGATATTTCTTCTGAAATAGTAGATGTTTATCCTAATAAAATTAATCATTTTGAAGTAGAACTTACATATAATAAATTAGATAGTTTAATAGGAGAGAAGATAGAAAGAGAGTCGGTTAAATCGATACTTACAGATTTAGAAATTGAGATAGTTTCTGAGACTAAGAACGGACTTTCGTTAAAAGTGCCACCATTTAGGGCAGATGTACAAAGAGAAGTAGATGTAATTGAAGAAATACTAAGGATTTATGGATTTAATACTGTTAAAATTCCAACAAAATTAAATACTTCAATTTCTCATTCTGAAGGTGTAAATCCGGAATCTGTAAGAAATACAATTTCTGATTTATTATCAAGTAACGGATTTAATGAAGCTATGAATAACTCATTAACAAAAAGTGAGTACACTGCTCTTATTCCGGAAATAGACCCATCTTTTGATGTGAAAATATTAAATCCTCTATCTCAGGATTTGGATGTAATGAGACAAACCTTAAAATTTGCAGGACTAGAGAATATAGCTTATAATCAGAACAGGAAAAATGCAGATATAAAGTTTTATGAATTTGGTAAAACATATCATAAAATGGAGGAGGTTTATAAAGAAAACCAACATTTACAAATATTAGTTAGTGGTAAAATAAATTCTGAAAATTGGAATAGCAATTCGGATCAAGCAGATTATTTTTATATAAAAGAAAAAGTAGAACATATTTTAACGAGGTTAGGAATAAAAAAATTAAAATCAGAAACAATTTCTACTCATGGTTTTTCGGAAGGATTGATGTATATGTTTAACAAGAAAAGATTAGTTTGTTTTGGTAAATTAGACAAAAAACTTTGTAAAGCATTCGGAGTAAAGTCTGATGTATATGCTGCAGATTTTGATTGGGATTTAATATTAGAATTAGCAGGATATTCAAAAATAAAATATACTGAAGTTTCTCGATTCCCTTCTGTAAAAAGAGATTTATCATTACTTATTGATAAAAAAGTAACTTTTAAGGAATTATTAAAAATAGCAAAAAACACAGAAAAAAACATCTTAAAGTCAGTAAATCTTTTTGATGTGTATGAAGGAGATAAACTTCCTGAAGGAAAAAAATCTTACGCACTTCGTTTTGTATTAGAAGATAAAACAAAAACTCTTACCGATAAATATATTGATAAAGTAATGAGTAAATTAATGAGTTCCTATGAAGACAAGTTAGGAGCTGAAGTAAGAAGTAAATAATAAAAGAGCAGGTTTTTACCTCCTTTTTTTATTGTTCTGAACTTCCTCCCTCCATTAAATCATTGTTCTTAATCTTTGAGTTAACTTTCTTTTCTTTAAAATTAAGTTTACCAAAAGTATAACTGAAGCTTATTCCTACTGAACGCATAGCTATTGTTCTCTCACTATCTTGTTGAAAATTTTCTCCATTTAACACTGTTCTCATAACTTTCTCTCCATCTTTCAAGAAAGGTTCGACAACTCTAATTCCTAATGATCCACGTTTGTTTTTAAAATCTTTCTTAATTCCAAAACTCATCATCGACCAACTGTCTGAATATCCTTGAATTGTTTGGTTTGGAGATGAATACCATCCCCATGTTTCAAACTTAAATCTATTACCTAAATCAACTGTTCCTCCAAAGTTGTAATTATATAACCAAGTTTCTATATCACCATATCTATCATCATCAGATGAATATTGAAAAATATTAAATCCTGCGCGTAGATTAATTGATTTTAACATGATTGATCCATAGTAATTGAATCCTAATTTTTTATTCAGACCAATATTCTCGTAAGAAGTAATAGATGTCTGATCCTCAATCGTAATAATTGATTCAATTACGTCTTTTGTATTTTTCAAATAAACATAATAACTTGATTGTAAGAATTTACCAAAAGAGTTATATCCTATCTCGATTTGTTCAGAAATAGCTGGTTTTAAATTTGGGTTTCCAATTATTATATTCTTATTGTCAGTTCTGCCAATATTTGGATTTATATAGTAACTACTTGGTCGTCTAATTCTTTTATTATATGATAGTTTTAAAGACTTTGTCATTGAGAATTTCTTACTTAAAACAAGATTAGGTAAAAAGTTTCCATATGGTTTTCCATTGAAATTTTGAATAGAGTTGTTTTCCCATTTCCCATTAATATCTGTTAATTCATATCTTCCTCCAATAACTAAACCAATATTTTTAGAAAACGAGAATTGACTTGACATGTATGTGCTAACTACTCTTTGTCTGTAATCAAATATATCATTATTAGAGTATGTTAGTATTTCATTAGAGTCAATAATTGTTTTATATTCAAAATTATTGTTTCTATCGATATATTTTAGTCCGATTTCTAATTTATTACCATCATCAACACTACCATTTTTTGATTTATTCCCGTTTCTCTTACCACGATACCCTGTTGATGATTTATTTTCAATACTATTATTATTTGATTTTGTTTCTCCGAATGGATGAGTATAGTCTAGTTGAAATGTTTTATTATTTGATATTCCTTCAGAAATATTTTTTGTTAACTCATTTTTTTCAAAAATACTACTTCCTTCATCGTCAAATTCTTTATCAATTTGAAATGATATTATAAGCTCTCGTTCTGGATTATTAATAAATTCCTTAGTATAACCTATTGTCCATTCAATATTGTTGTTAGTAGAGTTAGTATTTATTATTGATTGATATTCATCAATATTACCAAGACTTGAATAGGTTATATTTGTTGTGTCGTCACTAAATTTATCTCGTCCTCCGAATGAGAAACTTGATGTGAAGTTATTAAATGGATTTAAATCATAAAACATATCGATTCCTGTTCGATATCCAGTCCATCTACTAAAAGTCTCTCCGGTTCTAGTTAAATTATTAGTATCTCCATTTATCCAATCATTTCTTAGGTAATTAGTTTTGCCTTTTCTTGGCCAATACATTCCGTAAAGCCCACCTTTGGCCGATATTCCAAAATTATTTTTACCTACCGTTAAATTAAGACTGTTTCTACTAACTCGTTTTCCTACAGATCCTGAAATTGTTCCTTTATAACCATCTATTATTTTCTTTTTAGTTATTATATTGACAATTCCTGCATCACCTTCTCCATCGTATTTTGCTCCAGGACTCGTAATGACCTCTACACTTTTTATTTGATCCGCTGGAATCATCTTTAATGCAGATGAGATATCTGAAGTCAAAAAAGTTGAAGATTTTCCATTAATTAGGAATTTAATATTACTACTTCCTCTTAATGAAACATTTCCATCCAAATCTACTGATAATAATGGAGCCTTTCTTAATACATCAGTAGCATCATCTGCGCTCTGGTTGATATCATTTGATGGGTTGTAGACTATCTTATCAATCTTGTTCTCATAAACAGCTTTTTCTTCATTAATTTCTATTTCATTAATAGTTTTGCTTGATTGTGTTAATGAGATAGTTTTAAACTTCATATTAGGATTCTTTGAAGTAATTTCAAATGGTAATTCCTTGGTATTATAACCTATGAAACTAATAGAAAGGATGTATTTACCTGATTGAATTTCTTCAAAATTAAACTTTCCTTTTTCTGATGTCACTGTTCCTTCAATTACTTTATTATTTTCTCTGTTTGTAAGAGTTACATTTGTATAAGCAAGAATTTCTTTTGTATTTTTTTCAATCACCTTACCACTAATAGTTCCATTTATCTTTTTCGATTGACTATATTTTGTAGCACCAGATGATGAATTTACTTTTTTATCTTGTGATATTAAAATTACTGAATAAAAAGTAAAATAAATTAATAGGATCTTTTTCATGATATAAATTTTTATTTTTGTATTAAATATATATTAAAGTATAAAGGTTTAATTATCTTTTTTATCAAATTCACATACACAACCAAATAAACATCTTTCCTTTATTATTTCATCAACCCCTTCAGGAACCATATGTTCCCAAGTTCCTTCTTCACATTTCTTTATTCTTTTCAGTACATCTCTTGAGAAGATGTCTAAAACATCTTTATTGTGATTTAAATCCTCTACTCTTTTATTGCTGTATAAATATTGGTATAGTGCTTTTATTCTTGGGTGAATAGGGATGTTGTGAGAGTTTAGTAATTCTGAGGAGTCATTTGGTTTATAGGGGTATAAATATATTTTTAGATCTCTTGTAAAAATAATACCAAACGCTTCCATAATTCCTCCATTTAGGTTTCTGTAGTATTTTTCTTCAAACATATCAATCAAACTATCAACTCCAATAATTAATCCCATTCTACTAGGTGAGAATTGAGATAAATACTCAATAACTTTATAGTATTTTTTATAGTTTGAAATCATTACTGTATAACCAAGAGAACAAAGTATATCAACTCTGTCTAAAAAATCTTGTTCATCAACATCACCTTCTGATTTTAGGTTACTTAATGTAATCTCAAACAATACTTGTATATTATTTTCATCTACTCTTTTATCAGATTTAAATCTTTCAAGTCCATTTTCTAACATGTCAATATTAACCTTTGTTACCGGTCGGAAACTACCTCTTAGGGTTAAGATGTTTTTTTTATAAAGTATATCAGAAGGTTGATGATTTAATCCATCAGGAGTAAAGATAACACTATTGGTCATTCCTTCTTTTACTAGTGTTAAACTTAATAGTCTGTTATCTACATCCTTAAAGTCAGGACCGAAAAAACTAACCATATCAATATCTACACTATCTCTCGAAATGTTATCGTATAATTCTTTTAGTATTTCTTTTGGGTCTGAAGCGTAAAAACAAGCATGTAATAAATTTGTTCCTAAAACTCCTATTGTTTCTTGTTGTAATTTAGCATCTTGATCATGTAAGTTTACATGAAGAATAATGTCATTTGGTTTTGAGTTAACTTCTTTCTGGAATCTAACTCCAACCCAACCATGACCTTTTGTTGTTTTTTTATAGTTTATAGTCTTTACGGTATCAGCAAAAGTGAAAAATCTCCTGTCAGAATGATTTTCATTATCTAATCTTTCAACTATCAAATTATATTCATGACTAAGCATGTTTAATAATCTAGATTTACAAACATATCTTCCATGATCTTCTTTTCCGTAAATAGCATCAGAAAAATCTTTGTCGTAAGCTGACATAGTTTTTGCAATTGTACGAGATGCAGATCCTGCTCTAAAAAACTGTCTGGCAACTTCTTGACCAGCTCCAATTTCTACCATAGTACCGTAAATACTATGGTCTAAGTTGATTTTCAGTGCTTTTTGTGTAGGGCTTAAAACTATATTTTCTTCCATCATAATAATGATATTTCTTAATCAAGCAAATTTAACTACTTTTTTACATCTGAATAGGTTAAAATCTATATTTTTACAAATCATAAATTTATTAGAATGAAGATTACAATTTTAGGAAGTGGAACATCTCAGGGAGTACCCGTTATTGCTTGTAATTGTGATGTTTGTAAATCAGAAAATTCAAAAGATAAAAGATTAAGGTCTTCTGTTTTGATAGAAGTTGATAATCAGAAAATTGTTGTGGATACAGGTCCTGATTTTAGGCAACAAATGCTTAATGAAAAGGTAGAAAACATAGCAGCGGTATTGTTGACGCATGAACATAAAGATCATATTGCTGGATTAGATGATGTAAGAGCATTTAATCATAGATGGAATAAAGATATGGATATTTATTGTTCTGAAAATGTAGAAATAGCACTTAAAAGAGAGTTTCATTACGTTTTTTCTGATTTTGATTATCCAGGAATTCCAAAGTTAAAATTAAATTTGTTCGAAAATAAAGAGTTTTATATAAACAAAACTAAAATAACTCCAATTCAGGTGATGCATTATAAACTACCAGTTTTTGGTTTTAGGATAAAAGATTTCGTTTATATTACGGATGTAAGTTATATTTCTGAAAAGGAAAAAGAAAAAATAAAAGGAGCTAAGGTTTTAGTTATTGATGCTCTCAGAAAGAAAGAACACATTTCTCATTTTACATTATATCAGGCTTTGGAATTAATAGATGAAATTAAAGTAGAAAAATCGTACTTAACTCATATTAGTCATTTTATGGGAAAACATAATGATTTACTTTTAGAATTACCTGAGAATGTTCTGCCTGCATTTGATGGATTAAAAATAGAGATGAACGAATAAGAACAAATTAGTTAAGAGTATCATTTCTTAATATATTTCCTTATTATTGTGGATTAAAAATATACTTTATGAAAAAACAATTATTACTACTTTTTATTTCCTCATTCATTTTCTTTAATCTTTTTAGTTCGGATAATAGAACAGATGAATTTGAAATCAGATATATCAAAGAAGCTATCCATATAAATACTGATTTACAACATCAATTAAGAAACAATATAGAATGGCAATTATTTTTAGATATTCATCCAAATTGGTATGTGTATTTTAATGAAAATAATAGTTTACCTCATAGGGCTTTCGGTGAAGGGTTTTTTGTGAGTTCTATTTCAGACTTTGTCGCAAATGATCTAACAATGTTTGATGTGCCATTTTCTGATTTAAAGCTTATTTCTGAAACAAAAAATGAAAAATATTCAAATTATATTTATACTCAGACTTACAAAGGATTAGAAGTTCTAGATAGTAGATTTTATGTAAAAACTAAACTTACTAATGAAGTGGTAGTTTTTGGTTTAGATGTTTTTCCTGATATTAGTTTGTCTATTAATTCTACTGTTTCAAATTCTGATGCAATTTTAAGTGCGTCTTCTAATTTACCATTCTCAGTTTCGGAAAGTAGAGTAGAAGATAAGATGAAAATTTTACCGATTCCAACAAACGTAAAGTATGAATATCATTTAGTTAAAGTAGTTCATTTATCTACAAAAAATTATATTGGACCTGCGGAATATTTGTGTTATGTTGATGCAAATACAGGAGAGCTTTTAATGAGACAAAATGATATTAAGTTTGAATCTTTGCAATCAAACATACATGTAGAAGGAGAGGTTTATACAACTAATCCATTTAACCCTGTTTCTGTAGTAGATCTTGTGAATTTAAAGGTAGGATATAATAATTCTAATTATTATACAGACAGTCTTGGGGAAGTTATATTACCATCTAATTCTGGTAACGCAACTTATTACTTAGAAGGTCTATATTCTAAAGTTCAAACAAACAGTAATGTACCTAGTTTTAACGCATCACTATCAAATAGTAATGTCGTTTTTGATAATACGAATTCTACTCTTCCAGAAAGAACAGCTTTTTATGCAGTTAATAATATTCATTCTCATTTTAAATCTCAATTCCCAACTTTTAATGGATTAGATTTTCCTGTTGAAACAAATGTTGATATAGGTACAGCAAATTGCAATGCTTATTATAGTTCTGGTACAGTTAATTTTTATGCTGAAGGAGGTGGATGTCAATCAACAGCTAATATCCCTGATGTAGCTTATCATGAGTATGGACATGCTATTAATGATTATAGATATAATGCTGGAGCAGGTATGTGGAATGGAGGATTAAATGAAGGTACTGCAGATATTTGGGCGTTATCTTTAACTCAATACCCGGTACTTGGTGAAGGATGGTATCTGATTGATCCAAATAGTAATGTGAGGGAGTATGATTCGATTTTGAAAGTATATCCTCAAGATTTAGTTGGAGAAGTTCATGCGGATGGAGAGATTATATGCGGAGCATTTTGGCGTACATATGAAAATTTAGGAAGTATGCAACAAGCGTTAGATTTATTTACAGATTTGTATGATGGAGGTCCTGATGGTCCTAATGGTACTGAAGGAATTATATACACAGATATTTTAGTTGAGTTTCTATATTCTGATGATGATGATGGAAATATCTTTAATGGAACACCAAACGATTTAGCAATTATTGATGCTTTTGCTAAACATGGTATTACTTTACTTTCTAATGCAGTTTTAACTCATACCGAACTTGATGAGTCGTTGCAATCTGTAAACATTGATGTAGATGCAAACATCACATTAACATACCCTTGGGCTTTGGATAATGCATATTGTTACTATAAAATAAATAATTCTAATCTTTGGGATAGTATTCCTTTGTCTGTAGTTTCAGGAAATGATTATTCGACTCAGATACCAATGCAAAATAGTGGTACTATTGTTGCTTATTATTTATCTTTAACAGATGTATATGGAAAGAAGGCTGCAGTTACTCCATTTTCTGCACATTTAGATAAACATGCAAATTTACCTTACTTTATTTTGGTTGGTTATGAATTGGAAGAAGAACAAGATTTTGATTTTAATATTGGGTTTTGGGATGTTTCACATCCATCTGATAATGCAACTACCGGCTTATGGGAAATAGGAGTTCCGGAAGGTACTTTTTATGATAATACTGTTCCGGTTCAGACTCCTAATCAGCATACTTTTCAAGGAGCATACTGTGCATTTACTGGAAACGATCTCACAGGAGGTAGTATTGGAGCAAATGATGTAGATGGAGGTCATACTACACTTACTTCTCCAATATATGATTTAACAGATTATACTAATCCTACTTTTGCTTATTACAGATGGTATACAAATTCTCCTCCAACAGGAGCAAACCCTAATGCTGATTGGTGGCAGGTACAAGTTACAGATGATGGTGTAAATTGGGTATATGTAGAAAATAATATGACTTCTGATAACAGGTGGAGGAAATTCTCTTTCAGAGTAAAAGATTATGTAAATATTACTTCTGATTTTAGTATGAGGTTTATTGCTTCTGATAGTATAAGATTAGGACAGAATCTGGATGGTGGTAGCTTGGTAGAAGCTGCAGTTGATGATGTATATTTATATGATGAAAATATTGTTTCTTCTGTTGAAGATATCATAGCAAATATTGATGTATTTCCGAATCCTACTAAAGGAATAGTTTATTTTGATCTGGATAAAGAATATCAGATTAAAGTTGTAAATGTTCTAGGGGAAGAAATCCTTTCAAAACAATTAAATATCACAGAAAACACAATTGATTTAACAGAATTTTCTGATGGTATTTATTACATTAAATTCTATAATGATCAATTTATAGAAACGAAAAAGATAATTTTAGAATAGAAAGAAAAAAAGGGAATCGAAAGATTCCCTTTTTTTTATTTAACAATTTTTTGTGTTATAGAATTCTCATCTTTAAAAGTGATCTTAATAGTATATAATCCTTTTTCTAGTTTCTGAACATTTATCCTGTTTGTAGGATTTTTTTCAGAGATAATTATTTTTCCTAGAATATCACTAATTTCAACTTTAATTATTTCTTTTTCTGATTTAATGTTTAATATATCTGAAACAGGATTTGGAAAAATATTGAAATTATTTAAGTCTTCAGAATTTACAGAAGTAGTATTACAATTTGTCTGACATCCGGTGAGATTAGCATACAAACCACTTCCATCGCCAGGATCTATACATCCTAAAGTTGCATCACAATTCCAAGTCTCAGGAAATGAACAGTCATTTTGACAATCCTGGAGGGACCAATAATAACCACTACCATCTCCAGGATCTTGACAATTACCAGGGGAAACACAATTCCATGATGCTGGAGGGGTGCAATCTTGTATACAATCAGAATATGTAGCATAATAACCATTTCCATTTCCAGGGTCATAACAGTTATTTGTATACGAATCGCAATCATAACTTACAGGAGCAACACATGAAGTTTGACAAGCAGATAATGTAGCATAGGTACCGTTTCCTGTTCCAGGATCTACACATGAATAATTAATACATTCATATGTTACTGGCTGCTGTATACCAACATTCTCAAAGTAACTAATAAAGTCATCGTCTGTTCCAACAATTAAGTCATTATCTCCATCACCATCAAAGTCCTTAAAATTAGGAACACCTCCTCCTTGCCAATTTGAAAAAGATAGTCCAAATGGATTGATAGTTGGAGGTGGGTTGTATTGGGGAACCAAAGATGTTCCAGTATTTTCTATATATCCAAAGTTAGTTGAGTAATAATCTTCTTCTGTAAATATTATATCTAAATCTCCATCAGAATCAATATCTTCAAGTTTTATATATGAAAATACCCCAGAAGGTATTCCAAAGACATTTAATTGTGGAGTTGCAAAATTTGGGGATGAAGCGGAACCAATATT
>ENA-ORDR01001190-ORDR01001190.1-marine-metagenome-genome-assembly--contig:-NODE-1190-length-12484-cov-3.312807_pt1 | contig 12484 bp, 13 predicted proteins | sample MGYA00240993_ERZ508538 | MGnify/ENA primary metagenome ERZ508538 (study PRJEB26207, sample SAMN05421999) | marine metagenome | isolation source: Monterey Bay, California, USA | place: USA:Monterey Bay...
TGCCTTATCAAGAAGAAGAATAACGCTCTCAACATCTGGTGTCGTTCCAGAAATTGCCAAAACCGCTAAAGAGATTGGTTGCCAACTGGCAATTTCTTTTCATGCTACAACTGACGAGGTCCGCGACAAACTAGTTCCAATAAATAAAAAGTGGAATATTTCTAATTTGCTGGAAACTCTAAAAAACTATCCAAAAGTTTCAAATTCGGAAAGAATAACGTTCGAATACGTAATGCTTAAAAATATAAATGATTCTGACGAAGATGCTCACCGATTGGTTAAGCTAATCAAGGGAATTCCAGCTAAAATAAATTTGATACCCTTTAATGAATGGCCAGGTTCACCATTTGAAAGATCAGATTGGAAACAAATAAAATCGTTTTCAGATATAATTTATAGAGCCGGTTATGCCAGTCCGATACGCACCCCTAGAGGCGAGGATATCATGGCAGCTTGCGGCCAACTTAAATCTGCGACAGAGAAAAAACGAAAAGTAACAAAGTCTTCAGAACAGTTAGAATTGAACAAACAGGTTTGACATTTAACCTCTTTTGCTGCGCGCATTTCGAGCTGCCAACAACTTAAGCCGAAGAGCATTCAACTGTATAAATCCTGCCGCGTCTTTTTGGTCATAAGCTCCAGCATCATCCTCAAAAGTGACATGTGCCTCAGAATATAAAGAGTTATCTGACCATCTCCCAATCGTGCGAACAGACCCTTTAAAAAGTTTTAATCGTACTGTTCCCGATACAAATTCTTGTGAAAGATCTATTGCGGCCTGAAGCATCTCGCGCTCTGGCGAATACCAAAATCCATTATAAATTAATTCAGAATATTTGGGCATAAGGCTATCCTTTAGATGCCCTGCTCCACTATCAAGTGTTATTTGTTCAATTCCTCGGTGTGCTTCTAAAAGAATTTCCCCACCTGGAGTTTCATATATGCCACGAGATTTCATGCCCACAAACCGGTTCTCGACGAAATCTAACCGACCTATTCCATGTTTATGTCCATACTCATTCAAAGAGGTTAAAATCGTGGCTGGCGACATTTTATTTCCATTAATCGCTACCGGGTCACCTTTATCAAAATCCACTTCAATTATCTCGGGCTCATTCGGTGCATCTTCTGGCTTGACTGTACGCTGATAAACATACTCTGGAGCAGTTTCAGAAGGATCTTCCAAAACTTTTCCCTCAGAAGAAGTGTGGAGCAAATTTGCATCAACAGAAAAGGGGGCTTCTCCTTTCTTGTCTTTTGCTATCGGTATTTGGTGTTCCTCTGCAAACGCAAGTAACTTGGTTCGGCTGCTCAAGTCCCATTCTCTCCATGGAGCAATTACCTTAATGTTTGGGTTAAGAGCATAGGCTGATAATTCAAACCGAACTTGATCATTCCCCTTTCCTGTTGCACCGTGTGCAATAGCGTCAGCACCAGTTTCTAAAGCAATTTCCACTAGCCTCTTGGAAATTAATGGTCGGGCAATTGACGTTCCCAAAAGGTATTGGCCTTCATACACCGCATTGGCACGAAACATTGGGAAAACAAAATCTTTTACGAACTCTTCACGAACATCCTCAATAAAAATGTTTTGAGGTTTAATGCCAAGCAGTTCAGCTTTTTTCTTGGCTGGCTCTAGCTCTTCACCCTGGCCTAGATCAGCTGTGAAAGTTACAACATCACAGCCATATTCAATTTGTAACCATTTTAAGATAATTGATGTATCTAGGCCACCTGAATAAGCTAAGACAACTTTTTTAGGTTTGGACATTGTGCAATCCTCTATGTTTCTAAGTTCAGCGCGATAACGTTTTTTAACCTAATGGGCAAGCAAACATATTTTCTTATTATACGAGAAAATACCAAGGTATTTAAATCTTTTGAATGCTTGTAAGATTTCCAAACTTAATGCAAAGCTACGCTATGGAACACTTCAAGGAAGCGGCAAAAGAAGCCGAAAAAGTAATGCGTGGTGTCTTTGAAAGAACGCCACTTCAAAAAAATGAGCATCTTTCTGCAATTTATGGTGCTGATATCTGGTTAAAGCGCGAAGATTTAAGCCCTGTACGTTCATATAAATTACGGGGTGCATTCAATGCGATGCGCAAACAAGAAAAAAATAAACTTTTTGTTGCAGCAAGCGCTGGAAATCATGCTCAAGGTGTTGCCTACATGTGCAAACACTTTGGCGTTAAGGGCACTATTTTCATGCCAGTAACCACCCCAAAGCAAAAAATTCAAAAAACTGAGATTTTTGGAGGTGATGCTATTCAAATTGAATTAGTTGGGGATTACTTCGATGATTGTCTAACGGCAGCCCAAGATTTTTGTAAAAAAAACAATGGCCATTTTTTATCGCCTTTCGATGATTCTGATGTTATCGAAGGCCAAGCCTCAGTTGCCGTTGAAATAGAAGCACAACTTGGTTTTTGTCCTGATCATATTGTTATGCCAGTAGGAGGGGGTGGACTTTCTGCGGGGGTCCTAAACTATTTTAAAAATAACGCACAATATTCTTTAATTGAGCCCTTGGGAGGAGCATCTCTATGGGCTGCATTAATTGCTGGTAGGCCTGTATCTTTAGATAAAGTTGATACGTTTGCAGATGGAGCTGCTGTTGGTCAAATTGGCAATAAGCCTTTCGAAACACTTAAATCAATTGGCTTAGCTAACGTTTTAAGAGCACCCGAAGATAGAGTTTGTATCACAATGTTAGAAATGCTCAATGTAGAGGGAATTGTTCTTGAGCCAGCTGGGGCTTTATCTATAGACGCCTTACAGGATTTAGGACAGGCAATAAGCGGCAAAACTGTAGTTTGTATTACTACAGGCGGAAATTTTGATTTTGAGCGCTTACCAGAGGTAAAAGAAAGATCACAGCGTTTCAAAGGTGTTAAAAAATATTTAATTCTCAGAATGCCGCAGCGCCCTGGCGCTTTAAAAGAATTCCTAAATTTTTTAGGTCCAGATGATGATATCACCAGATTTGAGTATTTGAAAAAATCTGCCCGTAATTTTGGATCAATCCTTATTGGGATAGAAACTAAAGACCCTAACCATTTTGGTGATTTTTTTGAGAAACTGTCGAACGCAGGCTTTACGTTTTCAGATATTACAAATGATGAAACGCTAGCTCAATTTGTGATCTAATGAATTTTAAAAATCAAAACATTTTGATTACCGGCGGGGCCCAAGGTATCGGTCTTTCATTATCTAAAAAGTTTTCTAACATGGGCGCTAATGTTGTCATTGCTGACAAACATAAAGACACTGCCGATATAGCCCAAGACTTTGGCGGATTTGGATATATATGTGACGTAACGCAAGAAGAACAAATCAATAGTTTTATAACTTTCTCCGAGCAAACGCTTGGTTCAGTTAATTGTTTCATTTCAAATGCGGGAACAATTTTTGTTGATCCCGATCACGTTGCATCTGCTTCAAATAAAACTTGGGAACTAAGCTGGAAATTACATGTAATGCCACATGTGTATGCTACCAGAAGATTATTACCAGGAATGCTAGATCGTAAATATGGCTATCTTGTAAATACAGCTTCTGCCGCAGGCCTTCTTTATCAAATAGGTGATGCTCCATATAGTGCAAGTAAGGCAGCTGCGATAAGTTTTTCAGAAGGAATAGCAATATCACACGGCGATGAAGGCATAAGATCTTCTGTTATATGTCCACAGTATGTAGCCAGTAATTTATTGGGGTTTAGTGATCCTGAAGATGCCAAAAATCTCGAGGGATTATTATCTCCAGAAGTAGTGGCTGAGAAAGTTTTTGAAGCGATGTGCCGCGAAGAGTTTTTAATTTTACCTCATCCAAAAGTTCAAAAGTATTTATGTAAAAAAGTATTAGATTACGATCGCTGGATCGATGGCATGCGCAAATTAAAAAAGAAATCTATTGATAAGCGAGGCTCAGCCAAACCGCTGGACATACTTCATCTGGTTTAAATTTTTTTAAGATGATTTTCTAAAAAATGCAGATCTCCACCACGTATTAGGCGAAGTGCCAAATGTGAATGCATAATGTGAGCTGTATGACCTTTTTCTAACAGATCACTTATTTTTAGTGCGGGAACGGCATGGAAGATTTTACATATTTTCTCGGCGTACATTTTATACTCTGGCATGTAGACAAAGCGCTTGTACACACCTAGAAGCCTAGGGTTTGATATTAACCATCCTGTTTCTTCTAAGACTTCACGATGCAGAGCTTGAATAGAGTTTTCGCCTTTATCTATTCCGCCACCAGGCAATTGAAATTCAAAATCGGGCTCCTCTTGGTAGGTCAATAGAATCTGATGACCTCGTGTTAAAATTGCGTAAACGCCAGGTCGCCTAGCATATTTTTTCCCCAAAATTGGAACATTTCCAAAACGCCGCATAATAATTTCTCGCTCAACTTATCTTGTAGCTACTATATAGACAGGGTATGCCTGTCGCCAGTGTAATTAAAAAGAGCATGTCATGAAATCGGAAGCTAGAGTTTGGGATGATACAGTACTTCCATTTCAACTTGATAAATCTGATATAAGAGGCCGGGTAGCACGATTAGACGGCGTTCTTGATGGTGTTCTTAAGCAGCATAATTATCCCAAAGTAGTGGAAGCGTTAGTGGCAGAAATGGCACTATTAACAGCAATAATTGGCGAAAGTATTAAGCTTAGATGGAAGCTATCTTTGCAAATACAGTCAAAAGGTGCAGTCCGAATGATTGCAACAGATTACTATGGTCCAACTAAAAAAGGGGAGCCCGCAAAAATAAGAGCCTATGCGAGTTTTGATGAAAATCGTCTAAGCGAGGCACCCTATTTTGAGCAACTCGGGGAAGGCTACTTTGCTATCCTAATTGATCAAGGTAAAGATATGAAACCTTACAAGGGAATTACTCCACTCTCAGGTGGATCATTAGCATCTTGTGCTGAAGCTTACTTTGCTCAATCGGAACAACTTCCAACACGATTTAAGCTTAGTTTTGGAAAATCGACAGAAAAAAACCGTACGGAACACTGGCGTGCAGGTGGCATAATGGTTCAACACATGCCTAAGTCATCAATCGAAGTATCAGGTGAGGGCGGTTCGGGTGAGGACGGGCTTATGGTTGCGTCAGATTTATTGACCGGTGACGAGCATGATGATTGGAATCGTGTAAATATATTATTAGATACGGTTGAAGAAATTGAGCTCACGGGCCCAGCTGTAGAACCAAAAAATCTCCTCATTAGATTATTTCACGAAGAAGTTCCAAGAGCTTTTGAGCCACAAAACGTAGAATTTGGTTGTACCTGCAGCGAGGAACGTGTTCGGCAATCTTTATCTATTTATTCTGCCAAAGATATTGAGAAGATGACTACACCAGAAGGAACCGTGACCGCTGATTGCCAATTTTGCGGAGCACATTATAATTTAAGCCCAGAAACAGTTGGCTTTCAGGCAAGCGAAAATGGTCAGTCATAAAAGCAGATTAATTCAAAAGATTAATTCAAATCTTTCAACATATGGCTCTTGCTCCTCAGATTTTGACCTAAATCCGAATATGTTATTTGATCAAAAGTCAAATTTTCTTGAGGCAAGTGTATTAATCCCAGTTTTAACTTTTAAAGAAGACCTTGAGATTTTGCTAACGAAGCGGTCAGTCAACCTAAGAGATCATCCAGGACAAATAGCTTTTCCAGGAGGTAAAAAGGAACAATGCGACAATAACCCCATGGAGACTGCTCTTCGAGAGGCAGAGGAAGAAATAGGCCTCAAGACAAGTCATGTAGAGGTAATTTCATCTCTTCCAACACATAAAACTGCGACTGGATTCACTATAAAGCCCTACATAGGTTTGGTCAGAGAACCTTTTAAAAAAATATTACAGCGGGGCGAAGTTGATGAGGTATTTACCGTACCATTTGATCATATTTTAGATGAAAAGAATTTTACCATACAAAGGCGAAAATGGAATGGTGCGGAAAGACGCTATTATATAGTTCCGTTTGGCCCCTATTATATTTGGGGGGCAACCGCTAGAATTCTTATGAATTTATCACAGGCACTAAACTGATGAAAATATCAGCTGACTGGCTTAGTAAACCATCGACTCAGTTAATTATGCAAATACTGCTTTCTGGAGGGCATGAAGCCTTCTTTGTTGGTGGCTGCGTTAGAAATGCTCTTTTTGACTTAAAAGCTACAGATATTGATATTTCTACAAGTGCAACTCCTAAAAGAGTTATGGAGCTTATGAACCAGGCGGGACTAACGACTATACCTACGGGTATTGATTATGGAACGGTCACGGTAGTATCAGAGAAACAAAACTATGAAATTACAACTTTTCGAAAAGATATTGAAACCGATGGGCGAAGAGCAAAAGTAAAGTATTCAGAGTCTGTTTTAGAAGATGCCAAAAGACGTGATTTTAGCATTAACGCTATATATTCTGAACAGGACGGAACAATTTTAGACCCATTGAATGGGATCGTCGATATCGCCAAGAAACGCGTCAAATTTATAGGGGATCCATATGCAAGAATAAAAGAAGACTATTTGCGCATATTAAGATTTTTTCGATTTCTAGCCTTATTTGGTAGAGAGGATGAAACCCATGAGATCGAAATTGCCGCAATACGTGATTTAAGAGATGGATTGGACAAAATATCAGCTGAAAGAAAAAGTGATGAAATTTTAAAATTATTTGCAGCGCCTAACCCACAATATTCAATTGTTCTAATGGAAGCGGCAGACATTAGTTCAAAAATTTTTGATGCTTATAATTATAACAGTCTTAATAATCTAAGAGAGCTCGAAGACAGACTTGAAGTCACCCCCTGCGCAACCAGGCGATTAGCTGCGTACACAGAGGATAACTTAAAGTCAAAGTTAAGATTTTCGAATAGAATAGCAAAAGCTCATAAAGTTTTGAGAGAAGAGGCAGGAAGCAAAAAAGACGCAGCTGAGCTCTCTTATCGATATAACGACAAACTAGCTTTGGATAGCATACTAGTGAGGTCGAGCTTACACAGCACAGAACTGGATGATAGTATTTTCAACAGAATAAAACTAGGCTCTGCCGTTAAATTTCCAATTAAATCTGTTGACTTAGCAGAATATTTTTCTGGTCGTAAATTAGGCGAAATGCTAGCAAGTTTAGAGCAAAAATGGATTGATTCTGATTTTGCACTAAGTAAACAAACGTTGATTTCTACCATCAAATAACAAAGAAAATAATTCGTCATTAGAGAAGCGAAAGATACAAAAAACCAATGTTCCGTTTTTTCGAAAATTTAGTAGACCCTTTTTCCAACTACCAAGAATTAGATAACCCTCCAAACACCGTTCGTTCATTTTTAGTAAGTTATACCAAACCTTTTCTGGGTGTTTTCATTATAACTGGGATCGTGGCTACATTAGCTGCCGCAAGCGAAATTTACCTTATTTATTTACTAGGCTGGGTTATTGATATCGTAAGCGGTGACCCCAAAGACGTCTTCACAAATTATTCAAATAATTTTATTTGGGCGATAGCTTTTATTCTTATCCTCAGACCACTTATTTTTGCATTAGATGTCTTATTAATTAACAATACGTTAATGGTTAATGTTGCAACACTTTTTAGATGGCGTGCACACAAACATGTTTTACGACAATCAATTGGCTGGTTTGAAAGTGATTTTGCAGGCAGGATTGCTAACCGAGTTATGCAGACACCAAGATCTGCAGGAGAAGTCGTTTTCCAGGTATTTGATGCCCTAGGATATTCGCTTGCCTATGTTTTTGGCGGACTGTTATTATTAAGTAGCGTAGATTTTCGGCTTATGCTCCCCATGGCAGTATGGTTTTTATTATACCTTGTTTTAATAGTCTGGGTTATTAGAAATATCAGTCCAGCTTCCAAAGCATCTTCAGACGCACGTTCAAGTCTAAATGGTCAAATCGTCGATACCTATACTAATATTCATTCAGTTAAATTGTTCGCTTATCAAAACCAAGAGTTAGATAATGCAAAATTAGCAATTGAAAAAACCCGTCAAACTTTTGCCCGCGAGATGCGCCTATATACGATAATGGATTTTGGCATGAATATTCTAAACGGTTTATTAACAACCAGTTTAATAGGCATGTCACTTTATCTTTGGTATATTGGAGAAGCTACTGCCGGGACCATAGCAGCTGCATCAGCCCTAGCAATTCGATTGAATGCTATGACAGGCTGGATAATGTGGGCAATATCTTCATTTTTTAGAGAGCTTGGTGTCATAGAAGAAGGTATGGGTACTTTGGCTGATCCAATTAGATTAAGGGATCAAAAAAATGCAAAAGATCTAAAAATCACTAATGCTAAAATTGAAGTAAAAAGTTTAAGTCACCACTATGGGCTTAAAAAGGGCGGTTTAAATAAATTAAGTGTGACTTTTAAAGAAAACGAAAAAGTTGGATTAGTTGGAAGGTCAGGCGCTGGGAAATCTACTTTGTTAAAATTAATTCTCAGGGTCTATGATGTAGAAGCTGGGGCGATCAGTATTGACAGCCAAGATATTTCAAAAATAACCCAAGTTAGTCTACACAAAAATATTGGTGTTGTTCAGCAGGATAGTAGTCTCCTGCATAGGTCCATTCGTGAAAATATTTGCTACGGAAAATCCAATGCAACTGAGAATGAAATCATTGCAGCTGCAAGAAAGGCCCATGCCCATGATTTTATTTTAAATCTTGAAGATGAAAATGGACGAAAAGGATATGATGCCCACGTTGGAGAGCGAGGAATAAAACTGTCTGGAGGACAACGCCAGCGAATAACGCTAGCGCGAGTAATTTTAAAAAATGCTCCTATCCTACTCTTAGACGAGGCTACCAGTGCACTAGACAGCGAAATTGAAAACCAAATCCAAGATACTTTGAAAAATATGATGGAAGGCAAGACAGTAATTGCAATCGCTCATAGATTATCGACGATAGCCCAGATGGATAGGATCCTTGTGGTAGATAATGGTGAAATTGTAGAGGATGGAGATCATCAGTCCCTTTTGTCAAAGGGAGGATTATACTCTGAGTTGTGGCATCATCAGTCTGGGGGTTTTTTGAAATCCAAGTAAATAAAAAAAAATTGCAGACGCATAAATGATTATCAAATTATATCAAAAATTCAGTTGCCGAAAATTAAATACATAAGGTATTAAGGTTTAAAAAAGCAGTCAAAGTATAAAATGAAACTAAAATTAATCCTGATTACAGTCACCTTTACTTTTTTAAGTGCAGTATCGTCCTGGGCGAATAATATTGCTGCAATCAACCAACCAATTACTTCTATTGTGGTCAAAAAATCAGACCGAAAAATGTATCTTTTTAATGGTGAGAAAGTTCTGCGTCGTTATCGCATTGGACTAGGCTTTTCACCTAAAGGTGATAAAAAATTTGAAGGTGATGGCAAAACACCAGAGGGTAAATATTACATAGACCGTAAAAACCCCAATAGTCAGTATTATTTATCTTTAGGAATTTCTTACCCTAACGAAACCGATAGGAGAGATGCCGCAAAACTAGGGAAATCACCTGGCGGTGACATTTTTATTCACGGTCGCGACAAGTCGCCAAAATGGTGGAAGCGCGATTGGACATTTGGTTGTATAGCGATACGAAATCATGAGATGGATGAAATTTATCGTGCTGTCGATATTGGTACACCCATTTTTATTCTACCCTAACTGCCTAAGTTCTTCCACCTATAACCATCGTCCACCATATTTTGCCACTAGGCTCTTGATACCATGAAAAGCCTAACTCCAGCGCGTTCGGATCAAAAATTACAGCTCTAGTGTTTTTATTTTCCATCCATGCAGAAAGTGTATCAAGTTCATTTTCAAATGTTTCAGAAATAACCTCTCCCAAAAACTCTCCAGTATAGTTCAGACGCCGAGCTCGGTCTAAAGGCGAAGATCCATCTGAACCAAAATGCCAAGGCCGGTTTTGAACAGACATATCACGGGAATGTGTGGCTGCGGCAGCATTTAGCTGAGCGTTTAACTGTAGACTAGTTAGCGATCGACTAGACCGTAATACGTTAACAGCATCAAGCATCCGAAATTGAATTTGGGCTGTTGTATGAGCCTTAATATCATAAATTTTCGGGACTGGTTTTCCATCAGGAGCCATTTGTATTTCTTGAGGAGCACAGCCAACTAGTAGAACTGAAATTAAAATTGAAATTATAATCTTTAGCATTTCGCACCCACCTGTGCTTTATCGTACCAGAAAAATAGCCTAATTTTTTCAATTGAGCCTACAACGTTCTTGCACTAAAATACACAGAAGACAATTAAGGTTTTTCCATGTTAAAAATTAATCGGCGTAATTTTTTGTTAGTTTCGGGTGCCTCTTTGTGCACCCCAAGTCTTGCTCTATCAAATGTAAACCAAGACAATACAACTGAAATTGAAAAAGAAATTTCTGAAAATATAAGGCACAATGTGTCTAGTTTTAGGGCTTTAAATTGGCAACCCTACTTTAAAAACCTACGACAGGGCGCAATTTTAGTAGATATCTCTTCCAGAGCGTTACACTATTGGTCACCCGATGAACAAACTTATCGTTTATTTCCATCTTCAGTTCCCATGTCTGATGATTTGATCAAAACTGGAAGAACCAAAGTCACCAAAAAGGTTGACGGGCCCAGCTGGAGACCGACACCAGCAATGAAGATACGAAATCCAGAGTGGCCAGATTTCATAGGACCAGGCCCAGAAAATCCTTTAGGCACGCATGCTCTATATCTTAGCTGGACGTATTTCCGAATTCATGGAACTCATGATACTCGAAAGATAGGACGCCGGTCATCGAATGGTTGTATTGGCCTTTATAACCAACATATTGCGGAATTATTCGCTATGACAGAAGTTGGTACGCAGGTTCTAGTTATCTAAAACAACCTATTTTGATTTATATCAATAAGTTCAAATCGATGTTTTATTTTCCGCTCTAAGAAGATGGACAAATGGAAATTAGCCCAAATAAACCAGCAGAAATTGAAATCGACTCAGCCTCTGTATTTTACGGAAAAGAGAGAATTTTAGAAAACCTAAGTCTATCCATTAAAGAGCAAAGAGTTGGTTTTATAGGTCGTAACGGGTCAGGCAAAACTACCCTATTGCGTATTTTGGCCGGATTGCAAGAATTGAACAATGGAAAAGTTTTAATAGATGGAACCGAAGTAGCAACAAACAGAAAAGCAGCCATTACAAAGGTTGGTATAATTTTTCAAAACCCCGATCATCAAATTATTTTTCCAACTGTTGGCGAAGAACTTCGGTTTGGTCTTACCCAATTGGGTCTGAACAAAAATCAAGCTGACTTAAAAGTTATCGCATGTTTAAAAAAATATGACAAAGTTGACTGGTTCGAACGATACATTTCTACTTTATCTCAAGGCCAGAAGCACTTGGTTTGCCTACTCTCAGTTTTATTGATGAAACCCAGAGTTTTACTATTGGACGAACCATTTACTGGAATAGACATTCCTACACAACGAAAACTAGAACAATACTTAGGTTCTTTAGAGCAAACTATCATTCACGTTTCCCATGTTCCAGAAACATTCGAGAATTATCAACGGTTGATCTGGATGGACGAGGGTGTTGTTAAAGCTGATGGCAAACCGAAAACTGTTATAAAAAAATATAAAGATGCTATGGAAAATTACGTTGAGATAAATGTTTGATGTTTACAAATGTTTCTTCCGTCGGCACCAAACTAGATAAAATTTCTGTTCAAAGAAAGATCATTTTCACCTGCGCTGCTGCAGCAATTTTATTTTTTATAAAAAATCCGATTGTAATGTTCAGTATATTCGCAGCGCTTCTGCTAATCTATTTTATAGTCGGTGGGCTTAAATTTCTAGGGTTAGGGATATACCAACTAAAAGTTACTGTTCCTTTTGTTATCATATTGGCTTTTTGGCATCTGTATCTGGACCAATTAGATAGAGGTATGGCTCTTATTTTTCGCCTCATTTCAGCTTTTTTGATTGCAAACCTTTTCTTACTGACAAGCAAGATACATGATATAATTTTAGCAATTCAGAAATACTCAGTATACCTTAAGATTTTGGGGATTAATTCCCATGCCGTATCTATAACAATAGGCCTTTTTATAAGATCAATTCCCATATTGAAACAAAGAGCTAAAAATTTAATGCTTGCGCAATCAGCGAGATCAACTAAACGGAGTTTTTGGAGAATTTCAGTACCTTTAGCTATATCAATTTTAGACGATGCCGATCACGTATCAGAAGCTCTTCGTGCTAGAGGTGGAATAAGGAAAAAAGAAAATTGATTGAAAAAACAAGCGTTTTGGTAGCTTTATTTGCCGCTCTGATAGCTGTACTTGGATTAGTCCCTGCTTTTCCGTTGGCTTCTGGAGTGCCAATAACCGCACAGAGTTTGGGTGTTATGCTTTGTGGAACCATTTTAGGTTCTAAAAAGGGTGGGTTGGCA
>ENA-ORDR01001196-ORDR01001196.1-marine-metagenome-genome-assembly--contig:-NODE-1196-length-12428-cov-4.148976_pt1 | contig 12428 bp, 11 predicted proteins | sample MGYA00240993_ERZ508538 | MGnify/ENA primary metagenome ERZ508538 (study PRJEB26207, sample SAMN05421999) | marine metagenome | isolation source: Monterey Bay, California, USA | place: USA:Monterey Bay...
TTATTCCGTATTTTAAAACCGTATTTAAACACGAAAGATATATAGATGATTTTAGTAAGGCAATATTACCTTGGAAAGAAAGCTTAATCTCTAAAACTGAATTTGGAGGAACTGCATTTATTAACAATACACCGATAGAGCTTGGAACATTTTATAGAATTGATCATAACTTTGACAAGAATTATCATATGCAAACATTTATTCCAATCATAAGATATAGAATCAATAGAAATAATCTATGGGTAATTTCATATAGTTATGATATGAATATAGCTGGAAATATTGACAGATTAACAATAGGAAATACAGGAACAACACATGAAATGGGAATTGAGATATATTTAAATGGTGGAAGAGGTAGAAAAGGAGAATGCCCTGCCTTTATGCAAAATAGTGCATTATATAAAGATATTTATAATAATGGGCTTTTAAATAAAAGAAACCCAAAGAAAAATTTTAAGTAGATAAGAAAAGTCCGAAACTGGGACCGAAAGGTCCACCAAAAAATAAACCCGCTCAATTGAGTGGGTTTTCTATTTCATAAATAATTGATTGCTCACTCCACCATAATCTGCCCACTCCCAAATTGCTAAAATTTTACCATCTCTAAAGTCTACTGTTTGATACCCAGAAAATTCAACATTACTTGTATCAATAGATAGAGTAGCTCCATAATAAACTCGCACACTTCCATCCATCTCATATGATTCTTCATCAATTCCCGGCAAATAAATTGAATGACCAATATTAATTGACATATTCATTTTCTTCATTTGGTTAAGGTTCCTAATATAGTCCAATTTATTAGTCTCCAATCCTTTTTTATGACCTGCTGTATATGAATAAAAAATAAAATCTTCAGTATAATAATCTGATATTTCAAGAGTATCTTGTGTAGAATCAATAAAGTAAGTATTGATATCTTTAATTAGATGTTTAAAGTGATCTAGATTCTTCTCATATTCATTACTATCATTATTACAGGAAAATAAAACAGAAATACAAAAGAAAGTGAATAAAAAATTTTTCATGAAACAAACTTACTGAATAATTTTTTAATTCGATAAATCTATATATAATCTTAAAAAAATATAAATTAGGACCGAGAAGGCCACAAAACCTTTACAGAAATATGGAGGATTTTTTTATTTATTTATCTCTTTATTCACCCATGCATTTACACCACCCATCAAACTATAACAATTGATGAAATTTTATTACATTAGCATAAACTAAACAAAAAAATGATAAAATACGAAATTACAAATGGGGTTGCAAAAATAACCCTAAATAGGCCTGAAAAATTTCACTCTTTTGTAAGAGAAATGGCATTACAATTACAAGAAAAATTAGATGATTGTAATGTAAATAAAGATGTAAGAGCAATCTTAATAACTGCAGAAGGGAAAGCCTTTTGTGCTGGTCAGGATTTAAGTGAAGCAACTGATCCGAACGGACCAGAACTCACAAAAATTATTCAAGAACATTATAATCCTATCATCCGAAAAATTAGGAATATTGAAAAACCAGTAGTAGCAGCTGTTAATGGGGTTGCAGCAGGGGCAGGAGCAAGCATTGCTCTTTGTTGCGATATAGTTGTAGCAACCGAAAATGCATCTTTTACTCAAGCTTTTAGTAAGATAGGGTTAATTCCAGATAGTGCAGGCACTTTCTTTTTACCTAGATTAGTCGGACTACAAAAAGCAACTGCTTTAATGATGACTGCTGAATCAATTTCCGCAAATGATGCAGAAAAGATGGGAATGATTTATAAGGTTTTCTCTGATGAATCATTCGTAGAAAAAAGTTGGAATTTAGTTAGTAAATTATCACAAATGCCAACAAAAGGATTAGGTTTAACAAAAAAACTATTGAATGAATCTTACAATAATAATTTAGAACAACAACTTGACATGGAAGATAAATGTCAGTCAATTGCTGGAGAAACAAATGATTTTAAGGAGGGCGTTCAATCCTTTTTAGAAAAAAGAAAACCTATTTTTAAGGGGGAGTGAAATGCGTAAAACTTTATCAATTTTATTGTTTTTTCTAATCTCCAATCCTCTTTCTTCACAGATAACATTAAAAAAAAGTATTATACATGATGGTCTTGAAAGAAAATTCATAATTCACCTACCAGAAAAATTTGATATGAGTAAATCATTACCTGTAGTATTGTGTTTTCATGGATACACATCATCTGCAGAAATAATTATGTCATATAGTGATTTTAATAAAACTTCAGATGAATTTAACTTTATTGTTGTCTATCCTCAAGGGCTAAAGGAAAAAAATACTGGAAAGACACATTGGAATGTAGGGGGATGGACCAAAGACAGCAAAGTAGATGACATTGGGTTTGTAGAGAATCTCATTGATTATCTAATAGTGAATTATAATATTAATGAAAAACAGGTTTATAGTACTGGATTTTCAAATGGTGGATATATGAGTTTCCTACTTGCATGTGAATTAAGTAATAGAATAACTGCTATTGCATCTATATCTGGTTCAATGACACCTGAAACACTTAAACAATGTGCTCCCAAAAGACATGTTCCTATCTTACAAGTACATGGAGAAGTCGATAATGTTGTACCTTATAAAGGATCAAAAAAATGGACCTTATCAATAAATAATGTCATGAATTATTGGATAAAGTTTAATAAATGTAATGAAGAGTCTATCATTAAGAAGTACCCTGATAGAGTAAAATCTGATAGTAGTTTTTGCATCCTACATAAATATATAAATTCTGATGGAATTGAAACTAATCATATTAAAGTGATTAATGGAGATCATGATTGGCCAGGGATAAATAATGATTTTAATATTAATCAAAACTCTGAAACAAAAACATTCTTTACTAAATATGATATTAGAGGGAATTTGGACATTAAAATGAGCTACGAAATTTGGAATTTTTTAAATAAATACAGTTTAGACTAATATATCTTGTTTAAATTCGTTATTAACAACATCACAGATTCTTCATATAAGACAATATCTTTATTTATATTTGCTAAATTATTTTGAGAAATGAAAAAAAATATATTAACACTCTTATTTTCAATAACCTTACTTCAATGCTTTTCACAAGATGAGCATAAGGAAATTTTCTCCAAAGACATTTTTTTCTCCAAAGAATTATCAGGAACTTTAAAATTATATGATAATGGATACCCAACCTTTACTCCATTTGAAAAAAATATTACTGACGCTTACTTTGAAGAATTAAATAATAAACTTTCTGCAGACACAATGAGAGTTTTTACTGAAAACTGGAGTACTTCAAAGTTATATCCATATGGAGATCCAGATCTCTCAAAGATGGATGACACTCTTATATTTTATTTTAGACCTTCATCTTTTTACTGCTCTCCATCAGATCATCTTTACTCTCCTTTTGGACCAAGAAGAGGAAGACAACATAAAGGAATTGATACGGATTTAGATATTGGAGATACTCTTAGAACAGTATTTGATGGGAAAGTAAGATTTGCTGAATATGTATCTGGGTTTGGAAACCTGGTAATAATGAGACATTACAATGGTCTGGAAACATATTATGCACATCAAAGTAAGATTCTTGTAAATCCAGGAGATTTATTAAATGCTGGTGACGTTATAGGGTTAGGTGGAGAAACAGGAAACGCTTTAGGTCCTCATCTTCATTTCGAAATAAGATATAAGGACAATGCATTTAATCCAGAAAAAGTTATTGACTTAGAAAATCAATGTTTGAAGGTAACAGAACTAATACTTACTAAAAAAGATTTTGAATGGAAAAAGCAATGGAGGGAACGAAAATACCATAAGGTGAAATCTGGAGATACTCTAGGTCATATATCAAGTAAGTATAATACTTCCATTAAGAAAATTCTAAAGATAAATAAAGGATTAAAAACTACTTCTATCCTGCAAATTGGGCAAAAGATTAGAGTCAGATAAGGAAAATTCTACTTTTCTTTAATCATAAACATCTGGTTTTGATAATCACTAATCCAGTGATATCCTAAAGAAAATGGCAATTTCTCTGACTCATTGTTTTTATATAAATCAATTAAATCTTTCTGATAAAGTATATCATAATCTTCTGCAAAATTAGAAACAGGTTTTACATAAGACCCAAAATGCCTAACAGACCAGGAGTCATTATTGACATATCTATACGGAATCCCTGTATCATCCTGAAAAATTGTCATACTCTTTTCTAAAACTAGATTTCTTATCTCGCTAAAAAAAGAATAATGCATTAAATAAGAGGCGGCTTTTACATAAGTATTACAATTTCTGATATTCTTTAGATATTTTAGAAGTTCTGGATTTCTTTTTGAGAAACCACTATCTGAGATATCGCAACTAAAATATGTTACTTTCTTTATGTTTTCTGTCCCATCTTTAATAAAATTAATCTGAACTCCATCTAATTTTGTTTCTCCACTTCTTTCAATTACTTTACCGTCCTCATTAATGGTTACATACTTCATACTAACTATCTGATGACCCGTTCTAGAAAGTAACCAATATAATGAAGAAACTACCCCAGGAATTTTACTTTTTTCCTCAATATCAGACTTCATATTATTTGTCAAGAAAAAACTTTTTAAAGTTACATCTCTTAGAAAATAAGTTGTATTATCTAAAAAATCCTCTACTAATTTCTGATCTATCTCTTTCCAATCAGGGAAATTACCTACTTTTTCTCTTGCAAGTAAAATATATTCATTTGCATTTGGATATAAATAATTTACATGGAGAAAGTCAGGCCCTGAAAACGGATATAAAACCAAAGATGTATCTATCGAATTACTAATAAAATCTGTATTACTCCAATCAGACATATGTACTAATCTATCATTGTATATCTTTTCAAAATCATTATCTATTTTAGAAGAAAAATCGTTCCAATAATCATCACTAATTGTAATTATTGAATCAAAAAAAGATTTATCTTTCCCAGATATTAAGTTCGCTACAGCTGTTTCTTTCTGACTAATTAGAACCTTTCTTTCTGAAATTAAGGTATCTATTTCAACTAATTCTTCAGAAGGATCAGAACCTACATTAGACTTGTTATTACATGAGAAGAAAATATGTAATGATATTATACAAATTATCGAAAAAGAGTTTAAATTCATTTATTTAAAATTAACATTTGATTTTGTTCGGAAGCATCTCTCCAATGATACCCTAATGAGAATGGAAGATTAGTAGATCCTTTTCTATATTCTCTTGCTAAGTCTTCCTGATAAATAATATCATAATTCTTTTCAAAATCTTTAATGGGTTTCACATAAGAACCATAGCACTTTACATCCCACTTTTCATTATCTACATGTTTAAATGGCATTCCTGTATCATCTTGAAAGATGGAAATACTTTTATTGAGAACGATCTGACGAATATCCTTAAAAGACCTATAGTGCATAAGATAAGAAGCCGATTTAACAAATGTATTACATCTCCTCATATCTGATAAATATATAAATAACTCAGGATTTTCCTCTTCAAATCCATCATCTGAAATGTCACAACTAAAATATGTTAACTTCTTTATCTTTTTTTCTCCTTTCTTTATAAAATGAAATCTAACTCCATCTAAACCTTTTTGGTCAGTTTTATCAATAAGGTTTCCTTCTTTATCAATTGAAACCCTCTCCACAGTAACAATCTGATGATCAGTTCTAGATAAGAACCAATACAAGGAAGTAAGAACTCCTGATATTTTTTCTTCCTCTTTTATATCTATCTTCATATGTTTTGTAATAAAGTAACTCCTAAGGTAAATATCTCTCAGAAAATTATTTGTATTTTCTAAATGTTTTCTTGTTGATCTTGATCCAATATCTCTCCAATTTGGCATATTTCCTACATCCTCTAAAGCAAGAAGAATATATTCATTAGCATTAGGATATAAAACATTTACATGTAAGAAATCTGGACCAGAAAATGGATAAAAAACTAAAGATGTATCGATACTACTGTCAATAAATGATGTATTACTCCACTCAGACATTTTAGAAAGTCTTCTTTCACTTATTTTTGAAAAGTCTTCTTCAATTTCTTTACTAAATTTATTCCAAAACTCATCCTCTACAGAAACAATTGTATCAAAATAAGACTTGTTCTTTCCTGAAATAAAATCAGATAAACTAGTGTGGAATATATCAATATTTATTACTACCTCTTCTTCTACTTCAACAATATCTGATGAATCTATCTCAATTTCTTCAGTTACTATCACTTCTACCCTCTCCTTTTCTTCTACCTCCTGCTTTTTTGTAGTATTACATGCCTGAAAGGCAAATGTTGAATGGAAAAGTAATGCTATTAATATTTTGTAGTTCATGTTTTATTCTTTAATTTCACACAAATTTACTAAAAAAAATTAGATGAGGATATATTTACAAATATTTATACTTACAATAGTTTTATTCTCTTGCAAAACTTCATATGACAAGAGTTATACTATACAATGTAATAATGAAAAAATACAAAATGATATTAATACATTAAATGAAAAAAGGAAAAATCATATCGATTCTATATATCATAAATATATAGAAATAAACACGATTGATATATTAACAGATTTCATTAAAACTTACCCAGAATCTGAATACATTGATGACATAAAAGATAAAAGACAAATACTTTTTCAGAACAAAGAACAAGTAGAGAACTCACAATTTGATATAAATGAATTACTAAAAAAAAATCCATGCTACATTCCGATTTACAAAAACATTGACTACTTAAGAAATAAAAGTATCCTATTTAATGAACTAATTAATTCTGAAATAAGCGAGTTGAACCCTTATAAATACAGATTCTTAGTTGGAGATCTTAACACATTAGATGAAAACGGAAAATCTAGAGGAGTTAAAGAGTCCTTTATGAAAATTGAAGATAGTTGGGAATTTATTGAATTATTTAATTTCTCAGAAGAATATAATATTAGTTATGATTCATTACTAAATTTAGATTCAAAGGTTTTCTCAATTTTACAGAAAGAGAAGAAAGAGAAACTTCAATCACAACTTAGATTACTTAAGAATTACCATTCGAAAGTTGGGAGGTATTTAGAAGATGAAATAGAAAAAAATTATAGTTCATATGGAGGATATCGATATACTGGCCAGAAATTATGTTTTTGTGAGGTAAACAATGATACAATATTGTTAATTGCAGAACATGTAACATCTGCAAGAGGGAAAACAAGACATCAAATTAGTGAAGACTCAATAACAGGAATAAAGAAGTTTGCATATTCAGAAGCATTTCCTATTGGAGACCAAAGAAAATATTATGCAGCTCAGAATAAAATATCAATAAAAAACTGGGAAACACAAAGAAAATATAATTCAGATGATAAATTTAGAGATAGCTTATTAGGTGGAGGGAACTCTAGGGTCACTTTTTTTGATGGAAAATCTCAATTACCAAATTTCATGTTGATAGATCCTGACCCATTATACCCAAGAGCAATGAAAATGAATGGCATACATGAAGGATCTCTTTCTAATATGAGTAGATGCATGTTGGGGACTCCTCAAAGCTTAGGATGTTTCAGAACAACTGATTACGGTTCAAAATTTAGTCGTTGGTGGACACCAAGATATGCAAACTTATTTATTTATTATGATGAGGACAGATACACTAACAAGGAACTTCCTGAAGAAGAAATGACAGGAATAAAATTACCTTTTAAAAGTAAATCTGAAGGGAATAAGTTCAGAAAATGGGTTAATGATAATTATCCTTCGTTTGCAAAAAAAATTGATCTAGAAGAAGAAGGGTCCTGTTCTAACTGTTTTATTCAACAAGCTTGGGAATTATATTATCATGAATATATAAAAACAACCGATGGAAAGAAATTAAATTTCTCTCCTCCAGAGGTGATTATTAAAGATGAAAAAGTTGAAGTTGTAGAAAAGAAAAATGTTGAAGATTTAACAAACAAAACTGAAGATAAGAACACCCTATCTCAGTATGATATAATTAAGGAGTATTTTATAATTATTGGATGTTTTAAAGAAATAAAGAATGCAAACTCTTACTCATTAAAAATTGAAAAGAAAGGATATTCCACTTCTGTTTTTTATGATAAAAATGCTAAGTGTAATTTTGTTGCTATTGGAGGGTTTGATAAAAAACAGCAAGCACTTTCGGAATTACCTAATATTCAACAAAAAATAGACAAGGAATCATGGATATATACCAAGGTTAAATAGTTCTATCTTTAACCAGATAATATAAAAAGAATCCTGATAACAAAGTAATTGAAACCCCAGCAAGAATCCAAATGTCGGAAGACACAAGGTGATAAATCATCCATAGATTTATTATTGAGAATAAATATGAAATAATATTTCCAAATGGAGCGTTGTATATATCTGACTTCACTACAGTTCTTTCTCTCTCTCTTAAAATAGGAACTCCTAAGACTACTAAAATAGAAAACAGTGACAAACACACTCCTATATACTTAATAATCCATTCAAATGAAGCTGTATTCAACATAATGATTGGCAAGATCATTAAACTAATTAACGCAATATAAGGAGACTGATGTTTATTGCTTTTAGTAAATATCTTAAGAATATTATAATCCTCACCCATTCTTTCTAAAACAGAAGGACCAGCAATCATCATTGAACTTAATGACGCTACTAAAGCAACTCCAAATAATAATGAAAGTGAGGAAGCATATTCTGGCAATAATGAATCTAGAAATACATTTCCTATATCTATTTGGTCTTTTAGTTGAGTTATTTCAACAGAGTATAAGAATACTGAGTTTAATAATAAATACAAAACACTAACAATTAAAGTTCCTACAATAAGTGAATAAGGGATATTTCGTACTGGATCTTCAATCTTAGAAGCAAAATAAACTGAAGCATTCCATCCAGAATATGAAAAACAAACATAAACCAATGAGATAGCAAACTCTGAACTAAAGATTAAATCCCAATCGTTATATCCATTATTTAATGGGTTAAATACAATTGTTGATGGATTAAAATCTGAGAAATATGCCATTAAAAATGGAGAAAGAATCAAAACAGATATCAATACTATTTTAAGTCTTGTTATTACATTTTGAAAAAAAGAGCCACTTTTAATTCCTAAAATATGAATACATCCTACTATTAATATTATTAATGTAGCGATCCAAGTTTCTGATAATTGTATGAAATTTGTTGTATATGATCCTATAGCTAATGAGACAGCCGCTATTGGAGCGGAAAAACCAACTATAAAACTTACCCAACCAGCTGTAAATCCTAAACTATCAGAATATATTTTAGAAAGATAATTATATTCTCCACCAGAACCTGAAATTCTTGTTGAGATCTCTGCATATGCAAAAGCTCCAAATAAAGAAATAAGTGCTCCTACAGCCCACAAAACCATAATACTAAACCATGAAGGAATACTTCCAACTTGAAAACCTAAAGAGGTAAAGACTCCTGTTCCTATCATATTTGCTATTACAACATTAATAGCAACATTTCTTGTATATTTCATTCTGTTTTTTTAAAAATACTACATGTTTTTCATGCATAGAAGCATAAATTAATTCCGTTAAAATGATTCTCTTTTCGTTGTGAGGTTTGATGCAAATCTATAAAAATATCTGAGATTCTTTTGCATTTACACTCTCAAATACTTTTAAAACTGATTTCCTTCCTTCTTTTCCTAAAGAAATCGAAAATTCATTTACATATAAATTAATGTGATTATCTATTACTTCTTGTTTCATTTCTTGAGAATGACATTTAATAAATTCAGAAGAAGACTCTCTATTTCCAAAAGCATATTTAACACTTTTTCTTAATACTCTCTCAACTTTTTGTTGAGTTTCTAATGGCAGATTTCTTTTTACAACTATACCTCCCAAAGGAATAGGAAGTCCTGTCTCTTGTTCCCAAAACTCACCTAAATCCCTAACTTTTTCTAGCCCTCTTTCTTGGTAAGTAAATCTGTTTTCATGGATTATTAAACCAGCATCTATACTCCCATTTATTACATCATTCTCAATTTCCGAAAAAAGTGTTTCTACTTTATTTTGATACTCAGGAAAAGCAATATTTAACAACATATTGGCGGTAGTGTACTCACCAGGAATTGCAATCTTACTTTCTGAAGTTAAATTTGTTTCAGGTTTTTTTATTAATAAAGGACCACAATTTCTTCCAAGAGCAGATCCACTATCCAGTAACAAATAATCATTATCACAAAATGTAAAAGCATGATAAGACAGTTTTGTAATATCTAATTTCCCTTTAAGAGCCCAGGTATTTAACTGTTCAACATCTGCAAAAACCACATCAAATTCCAATCCTTCAGTGTCAATTTTATGATGTACTAAAGCGTCAAAAATAAATGTATCGTTCGGACAAGGAGAAAAACCTAAAGTTAATTTCATAATGTCAGAATAAATTTCTCTACTTCTTTATTTAGATTTGAGATTGCTAATTCTAAATTCCAATTTTCTTTATTTCTGATTTCAACTTTATTAGAAATTGATCTTATCTGTACACAAGGTATTTTAAACTTCTTACAAACTTGAAAAACAGCAGCGCCTTCCATACTTTCAATATCAGGGTTTAAGGTTTTTACAATTTCATCAATTGATTTCTCATTACCATGAACTGTATTTACAGTAATAGATTTTACTTTTCTTAAAGTAGTTTCCCCTTTAATTTCATAGGAAGTTTTTACATTTAGTTCCGAAAATTCTGAGAAAGAAACTCCATTTTCAAAACCAATTTCCGAGAAGCTATCCTCTACAACTTCCACCACATCACCTATTAAGATATCGGATGAAAAAGACCCAGAAACCCCCATATTGACAACTAGATCATATTCATTTTCTACTAATTCTTTTGTTAAGTTTATTGCAGTATTTACCATACCAACCCCAGCAATTAAATTCGGAAGTGATTTAATTGTTTCAGATGTAATCTCTGAATTAGTAGCTGCAACAATTAGTGTTTTCATATGGCAAATATATGGTATATTTGCAGCCTATTTATAAAAATATGAATGATAATTACAATAAGAATTTAGCTAACAACATCAAATCTGTACTTTCTGAAATAGGAGAAAACCCTAAAAGAGAAGGTCTTTTAAAAACTCCTGAAAGAGTATCTAAGTCAATGGAATTCTTAACAAATGGATACGATAAAAATCCATCTGAAATCCTGAAATCAGCAATGTTTTCTGAAAATTACAGTCAAATGGTTTTAGTGAAAGATATTGAACTTTACTCCTTATGCGAACACCATATGTTACCATTTTTCGGAAAAGCACATATTGCTTACATCCCAAACGGACATATTGTTGGACTTAGCAAAATACCTAGGATTGTTGATGTTTTTGCAAGAAGACTACAAGTACAGGAAAGGTTAACTAATGAGATAAAAGACTGTTTGCAAGAAACACTTAACCCAAGAGGTGTAGCTATTGTAATTGAAGCGCAACATCTTTGCATGCAAATGAGAGGAGTACAAAAACAACACTCTTCAACTACAACTTCTGCTTTTTCAGGCATTTTTATGTCAGATGAGAAAACTAGAGCAGAATTTATGAATTTAATTAAATAAAACAATGAAAGCATATGTATTTCCTGGGCAAGGAGCTCAATTCCCTGGAATGGGAAAAGACCTTTATGAATCATCTTCAGATGCAAAACAAATGTTTGAAGAAGCAAACGAAATTTTAGGATTTTCAATTACTGATATTATGTTTGGTGAAGATGCAGAAGAGCTTAAACAAACTAAAGTAACTCAACCAGCTATCTTTTTACATTCTGTAATTCTAGCAAAAGTTTTAGGAGATTCATTTAATCCAGAAATGGCTGCTGGACACTCATTAGGAGAATTTTCAGCTTTAGTTTCTTCCGGATATTTATCTTTTGAAGATGGGTTAAAACTAGTATCTAAAAGAGCATTAGCAATGCAAAAAGCCTGTGAGCAAAATCCTTCAACTATGGCTGCGGTTTTAGGGTTAGAAAATGAATTAGTTGAGCAAATTTGTTCTGAAATTGAGGAAGTAGTTGTTCCTGCTAATTACAACTGCCCAGGTCAATTAGTTGTTTCAGGTAGCAATAAAGGAATAGATATTGCTTGCGAAAAATTAACAGAAGTAGGAGCAAGGAGAGCAATAAAACTTCCTGTTGGTGGTGCATTTCACTCTCCACTTATGGAGCCAGCCAGAGCAGAACTTGAAAACGCAATTGACTCTACAAGATTTTCTGCAGGCATATGTCCTATTTATCAAAATGTAACAGCAACTGCAATTACAAATCCTGAAGAAATAAAAGAAAATCTAAAGAAACAACTTACTGCATCAGTAAAGTGGACACAAACAATGCAGCAAATGATTTCTGATGGATTAACATCTGTAACTGAAGT
>ENA-ORDR01001198-ORDR01001198.1-marine-metagenome-genome-assembly--contig:-NODE-1198-length-12410-cov-3.196870_pt1 | contig 12410 bp, 12 predicted proteins | sample MGYA00240993_ERZ508538 | MGnify/ENA primary metagenome ERZ508538 (study PRJEB26207, sample SAMN05421999) | marine metagenome | isolation source: Monterey Bay, California, USA | place: USA:Monterey Bay...
CGGCGAGGGCCAAGGAGGTGGCGTTGAGGCCAACATTCAACGTTGGAAACGCCAGTTCGAAAACGGTGAAGCAAAAGTCTTGCCGGAAAACAAAACCTTCGGCGACCAGAAGCTCACCGTCGTTACAATGACTGGCACCTATATGGTCGGTCCAATGATGGCCCGTAACAAAACCGCCACACCCGAATATATGCTCATAGGAGCAATCATCCCTCACCCTTCCGGCGATGTTTTTCTTAAAATACTCGGTAAAGAGGCTGACCTAAAGAAGACCAAAGCTGACTTTGAAAAACTCATCGCGAGCGCCTTCGAAAAAGCCGCGAAGTAGCAATCACTCTTTAACGATTACCTTGAGCCGGTAGAATTTTTTACCTGCTAGAGGAGCAGTCAGAACAATCATCGTATCAGTTCGTTCAACTACTCCACCCGACACGGGTTGCCAACTACCCTCAAGGCTCGTCGACTCTTCAAAACCAACCGTAGTTTCGGTCGCGAATCCATTAAGAGGAATTTCGTAACGAAGCATTTGAGGATCGTTAGAATCCAATCCAATTGCACCCGGCATGGAATCAGGAGCCAAAGGATTCAGATCTAGCACGAACTCCATTGTGTTATCGATCCCGTCGAGGTCAGGATCGGCTGCCGGACCAGTGATCGCAGGATTAGCCAATTCATCTGCCGAAAAATAGTCCGACATGAAAACCTTGAAGGGGCTTTCAACCGGATCTTTAACAATAAGGGTTAAATCAAAAGGAGCCGTCTGGCTACTTCTTTGGTTATCTCCTCTGTAACCAGTGATCGTGAGAGTGAACGTGCCCGCCTCTTCTGGGATTCCTCCAATTGTTCCGATCCCGCTTTGCGGTCCGATAGCAACGATTCCAGAGGGCAATTGCTCGGTGCCGCTATCGTTTACTATACCAAACGACAATATGTTATATCGGGTTGACTTGAACTCCCACTGAAACGCCTCTCCCAGCTCAACTTCGACGACATCTGTCGGTTCAATTGTATTGGTTTGTTGAAGCATGATCGACTGGCCGGATAAAGCGTGTGTCCCAACGAAAGTCACTGCCAAAGGGGCGGCGAAGTGACTCCCTCCAGTTGCCCCAAATATCGGAGTGAGATTCTTAATTAATGGAAGGCGTTGGACTACCATGGCCAGTCCACTCGCTGTGACGTTAACCGCGCGTTCGTATGCAATTCGATAATTCATCCTTCTTAAAATCTAGTTGCAGCCACAACCCCCTCCGCCAATTCCATTTCCTCCCTGAGAAGCCTCACGGGAAAAATACATGTGATCGGCCATCGCTTCACCAAGAGGATCGCGCTCCGGCGACATCACCTTTGTGGCTAGGTTACTTCGCTCCTCTGGCGTTGACACCACGGTGCAGGAGGGCAAGAAAAATGCAAGCGCTGCAAATATTTTAAGAGCCAAGGACATATCGATGAATATTGGAGCTGTGAATATTATTATTGGTCGTTTGAAGGACGGCATCGACACCAAAGCTGCGCTCGATATCTTCTAATCCTTCTTTTTCGCCGACTATACAAGCATTCGTCGATAAAATGCCTGCTGTCAAACAGTCATCTGCCAAGCAAGAGGCAGTCAGGAGATCATTCTCGGTTGGCCAACCACTTCTCGGATCGATGATGTGGCCAAACTTCTTTCCCTTGATCATTCTATACCTCCGTCCATTCCCTGAGGTCGCCAAACCTTTTCCGCTCACTGCCAAGCGAAACGCCACCGCGTCTTCTTCTTTTGCGTCCTCAATCCCGACCACCCAAACCGGCCCGTTTGGCGGTTGGCCAAGCGCTGACACATCGCGCCCCAGATCAACCAAGCAATCAACAATTCCCAAACGCTTCGCAAAACCGATAAGACGATCCACCGCGTATTCCTTTCCAAATCCGCCAATCTCCAACGCCATTCCATTTTCAGGAAGGAAGACCCTTCCATCCCCCCACTCAACCATAGGCCACGAAATCAAATTCTTTGCTTCCTCAATCTCCACACTTGAGGCATTTGGTTCTCTCTTCCAGCCCGATCCCACAAACTCGTGAGTGGTAATGAAGTCGGGTCATTCAAACCCCCTGAAATTTGAAAGGTATGCTCGCAGAGCCTTAAAATTTCTTCGTCAGCTTTCGAAATCTCTACCCCCGAACGCCCAGCTTCTGCATTGATCTGGCACAGCAGACTAGTTGGTTTAAACCGTGACCACTTTTCCTCAAAATCCCGCAACCATCCTAAACCCAACTTACGAAACTCTTTCGCAATCTCAACTGATACCGACCGAAATTGAACCTCGCACACCGTTCCCAGCGCCTTGAACTTTAGCTTAAAAAGCCCGCCGGTCAGATTTGTATTCATTGTTGTATTAGAAGCGGAACTGCGCTCCAAGCGAGAGAACATGTGCGGAGGGAAAAAAGGATGCAGGAGTTTGCGGATTTAAACCCTCCATCTCATAGCGCTCCCATTGCAGATCAAGCGTCATATTCTCAATCGGCTCCCAAGCGACCCGCACCCCGTATGTGAGCGCCTCCAACTTGGAGAGGCGATAATCCGATGAGTAATTCGGACCGCTCCCGTCGATCCGATCAGTCCCATCGATTCCCGTTCCGGTAAGAGAAGTGTAATAAAAATCCGCCTCACTTTGCCGGTAATACCGCACATATGGGGTGAGACTTAACTGCTGATTAATCTCCTGAATCCACTTCAGCTCAAAGGTATGCCCCTCCACGCTATTCGTATTTGCGAAAAAACGGTAAGAGCATTTCAACGCCGCGTTGGCCTCCTGGAAATAATGTCGGACACTCGCCTTGGTCACGAAACGATCTAGTTCGTCGGGCCGGTTCTCCGCATAATCAAATGTGTCAGTCACCTCACGAGGCCCAAAGATTCCATCAATCACGACTGTCCGAATCTGGGAAATCCGGCGATAAGGATCTCCAAGATATCCTGTGTTGCGGCCATAGCCCAAGTTGAGGTCAAAAAGCGTATTGCGACTTAGGATTTGCGAAATCCCAATATTAAGATCGACCGTATCCTTATCCTGATCCTCAAAGTTATTAGTGAATGGAGTCGCCAAAACTTCGTCAAAGGCAAAGGCCGCGCCCGCCGTCACCGTCGTATTATTCTGATTAAATTGGCGACTTACTTTACCCGTCACGGCATTGGAACGATAGTCGCTCTCTTTACTGTGAGCATATTCAAAAGATAAGGTATAGTCGTCGATTTCGTGTTCAATAGTCGCAACCCCGACTCGGCGCTCGTCCGTAATTGTCTGAAAAAGCCAATCGTCTGGGTCGCCCGCCGCATGCGTTCCTGTTGGGGTCATCCCAGTCAAGCTATCAACTGCCAGACGTAAACTTGCAGAAGTCTCCCCCCACTCTCCCCACGAAAATTGGTAATCCAAATAATGGGACTCAACGTCAATTCGCCCGGCGTCTTCGTCATAAAATTGATAACGATAACGAAGAGCCTCCTGCGAGGAAGCCGTTCCTATCAAGAGCATTGGAAGAGCAGGATAAATTACGCAGCGGAAGTTCATTCTATATTAATCCTCATCTCCGTGCGTAGCGCGCTTTTTCTTTAAACGATCGCTGACTCAAGAAAAAACCGGATACCTAGTTGTTGTATAGAAGGTAAATATTTAAGTCGAGGTGGATTTTCATACAGTCAAAAGATCCGATCTCTACTCCTCTTCGCCCCCACCCCCGGAGTGTTCTATATTCAATGACCGGCAGTATGCTCGAATAGCATCTCGGTCCTTGATCCAACGCTCCCGAGTTTCCTTTTCCATAGTATGAAAGGGTGCTGACATTTTCAACTCGTCCAGTTTAACGTTGAAGAAATCGGGAACGCATTGTGGAGCATGGCATTCGATACACTTATTCCCTTCCAGGTGTTTCGGAATAGTTGCACGAACCGCTCCGGGTTCCCTGCCTGGTGGAGGGGAAAATTCTTTTCCAATGACAAAATAGGGCGAATCAAAGTCTGCAATGAGGGGCACGAGTGTTAATTCCGGATTCTTTGGATCTCGCACTTGGTCAATCCATGGTGAATGCAAAAACGGATCGGCCATGTGGCACTTCATGCACCCATCTGCGGCAACCACAGTCGGTGGCTGCCACGACCTATTATAGTCTGGCTCATCTGGAGTCGGGAGATCTTGTCTGCCACTAATTTCGTCTTTAATGGAAAGGAAACACGTGGCTCCTGTCTTCATGTTGTGACCAATTACACCCAAGCCGCCATCACGAAAGAACGTCACGAAGGTGACATCAGGGTTAGGCGAGCCATCCGCTTTGATTCCGTGGTAACGTCCCACGCGATTACCCAATTGATACGGAGCGCCAAAAGCTGCTGGCTTGTCACCGGATCTTAGGTTCCGCCCGATATTTTCGGCTGTGACGATCACTCGCTCTCCGTTTTGAGTGATTGGAATCTCGATAGCATCCTCGTAACGAAACTTCGGGAACGGGCCAAGGTGCTCTTCACACTCACGCGCGTACGTGAGTGCTGTTCGTGCTGACCCATCTTCTTTAACACGGACTCGATAAAAGAACTTTGAATGATCTGCAGCAGCCCCGGGATCAGTAAATGATTGAATCTCAGACTGAGCCACCAGGGAGTCGTTAATTTCCAGCCATCCAGCTGAGGTTAGACTGGCAGGGCGCAACGTGGAGCTGCGGTCAATGGCATAGGTTTGTCCAACCTTTGCTGGGAAGGAGAACGTTATATCGTTGCTTTCTGGGTCAATCGAGATTTCCGTTATGACAAAATCCTGGCGAGTTTCGGGCGGCGTGTCCCCCGATGCGATTTGAAAATATGAGAAAGCCAGTAGTGATACAACGGCCAATAAGATGAGATGTTTGACTTGCATTGTGTTTTGGTTTTTTAAGTGTTGGATAACCTGTGGGAAAAGTTGCCTACTTTGGCGCGTCTTCGAAGTGTGGATACCGGTAGTCGGCTTCGTCGTTGGTCGAGACCTTGTGCATTGAGCCGTCTTCGGGTTTGTAAAGATAGAGCTTACCGCCAGGTTGATAAACGATCGAAGATTCGTCTTTCGACCAACGCGGGTAGGCGAACCAGATCGGTTTTCCACCCGCGTTCGCGAACGGCTTTGCGTTGCTGGTCGTGCGGCTCTTGGCGTCGAAGTCCGCGACGTAAAGCGTGCGTCCGGGAACTCTTCGTTTGAATCCGCTTTGAAACTCGAAGCAGCGTGCGCAGAAATGCCCGCAGCTCAGCTGAATGCGCGACGAACATCCGCATAAATCCAGCTTCCTTCTCTTTATTCATGATCAGTAAATACGTCATACGTCCATTTTCCCATTAATTCCCGGCCAATGATCAACCTGCCGGAAAAAAGTCACGTTTTTCGATCGGCATTTAGTTGCCAAAGCATCAAGAACTATCTCTGCCTTGCCAATCCGAAGCGCAACCGTCCTCCCTCTACTTTGCCAAACTAATATCGCGAAGATGTTGATAAAGCGTTGTCAGCCGCTTGTCGTCCAGCGCAGGATAAGGACAATTTTTTCTTGGGCGCCATCTCACACCCTAATTAATCAAATATCTTTACTTATAGCAATCAGTGCTCGAAGCCTCCTCCAGCGGTTAGACAACCGTCTTTAAAGCTTCTCCATGGGAAGATAGCCCGATAACACGCCGCAATATTATGACGGCGACTCTATTCATTTGGGCCCGGTTGCTTCGATTGATGACTCGGTGTCGATCTTTTCTATCACCGCATCTTTGCGAAGCTCCACTGCTAGTGACTGAAGGGCATCCCTTCGCTTTCGGGCCAGCGCCCGATTCTCAAGCTCCTCCTTTACCTCTTCAAAAGGCACCACCTGCTCTGGCTTTAACTCAACCACCTTCACTAAATGCATCGCATGCTCGTAAACAATCACCGGAGAAACCTCGCCATCACGCATCGAAAATAAAGTTGCCTCGAAAGGATTTGTAGGCCGATCCAGCGAAATCCACCCTAGATCTAATTCACCCGTCGACTTTTCGGTTTCACGCTTTGCTATTTCCTCAAAATCGCCACCCTCCAAAATTTCTTCACGAACCACGCAAAGCTTCGAGAACACCTCATCCGACGTCGTCTCCTCATTCAAAGTCTTCATCAAGTGTAAACTTCGCGCCTCGGCCGGAGTCTGATATTCTTTCCGGTGCTCATCGTAGAATACCCTCACTTCTTCCTCGCTCACCGCATTATCGTCGCCAAGCAAATCAGCAATCAACTTATCCATCCGAAGTGAAGCCGAAATTTCATGACGCATCATGTCGCGCTGCGCGTCCAACATGTCCCACGATGCTCCATGCTCGCGATAAGCATCGATCATTTCCTTGAGCTTGGGCGTCACCTCTTCCTCCGGGATTTCTTCAAATCGTTTCTCAGCTTCCTGTGCAATTAAGATAGAATCCGCCACCTCCTGCTCAGCCTGCTCATAAAATTCGGGATCACGCTCGCAGCACGAAACTTGAACTCTTTGCTCTTCAGCCGTCTTCACCCGGTGAAAGGTTTCTTCCACCAATTCCTGATCGACCAATTCTCCATTCACTCGAAGCATGCCAAACCCTTGCCCACCCTTCTCAAAAACGCCAACCGTTTTTCAAAACTCGCTTTACAAATCAGTATTTGCTCTTCCGCGACCACTGGCCATCCTACACCCTCCAACCACCTATGACAGAAGATCCCTACCACCCCCCAACTCCTGTCGTCACCCCTCCCCCTTTACCAGGAGCTACAAAAACTCCTTGGAATGGTTGGTGGACCTTACTGTGGGCCGTCGTCATTTTCTTCGCATGGCAATTCGTGGTTAGCATTGGCATAATCATCGCTGCCTTTCACCGAGGGATCTTTGACAACATGAAGAACTCCGGCACTGTCGAAAGTGAATTACTCGCACTCGCCTTAGATGGTGATATCGCTGGAACAGTCGCTTTCATCTCAATATTTTTCGTGTGCCCACTTTGCTGGATGGTCGGGAAAATTCGGCCAAATTACACCGGTTGGGGATATTTGGGCAACAATCGGGTCAAATGGTGGCAGTGGCCATTTTGGGCTGCCATCACCATTGCCTGCTCTCTCCTTTTTGGACTTCTCGCCCCCTTTCTTGGAATCGATGGTCCAGACGAATCCATGGTGACCATGGCAAACACAACCCAATTCCCAATCCTCTTGTTTCTCGGAGTCGCTATTGGAGCCCCACTTGTTGAAGAATTTATGTTTCGCGGGGCACTCTGGCGGGGCTGGCGGGCCTCTAAACTCGGCCTGCGGGGAACCCTTGTCCTGACTTCCTTCTTCTGGGCTATTCTTCACCTTCAATATCCCCCCGTTATTATCGCCTACATTTTTTGTCTTGGTCTAATTCTAGGGCTTGCCCGTGAAAAAACAGGAAACCTCTGGGTCCCCGTCTGGATGCACGCCGTTAACAACGGGATCGCCACCTTCGAAATGCTCCGCCTCTAAACAAGATGACTTTTAACCGATCGCCCCAGCGCTTTGTCTCAAAATCCCAATATTGAAAGTTTACCCTTCAATCTTGTTCGCAAACTTAAAATCCAGAGCCGTCAATCCCCCCGCCGAATGCGTCGATATCGAAACCGTGACCTTCCGCCATTGAATCAATAGATCGGGATGATGATTCATCTCCTCCGCGATCTTCCCACATCGTCCCGCAAACTCAATTCCCTCCAAATAATCTCCGAACTTAAAAACTTTGATCAACTGGCCATCCACAATGGCCCAAGACTTCAGTCCCTCTAAGCTCTGCGCCACCTCTTCAGGAGTTAATATTTCACCCATGAGCAAAGTCATGACAAAAATATGAGCTCCCCACGAGAAAACGTGGATTAAATTTCCCCACCCCCTGTTTCCAATTCGTGTCTCATTCTTAACAGAGCCAGCACCTCCGCCATGCCTCACCTTCTAATTCTCGTTCTCTTTCTATGAAACCTCGCTAGCAAGGCACAAGCCGCTAGCGAATATACCATCAACGATGGCACTGGCCTGAAGACTTGGATAGTGGACACCCTTCACGAACGGAGCCTTAGAAATCCGTGAACTGATCCTCGATCCGGCGCAAAACAATTTTTTAGAATTAAGATTTCAAAGTGACGTTGCCTGATTGCTTTCATAAGCTTCTTGCTTATGAGAATCCTCCTCGTTCTTTTTATCTTAGGGAGCAAAACTTTTGCTGAGAAAAACATCCTCCTTATTTGTATAGATGACCTTCGCCCAGAACTCAAAAGCTTCGGCGTCGACTACATCCACTCACCAAATATCGACGCCCTAGCTAACCGCGGCCGAGCCTTTACTCGCCACTACGTGCAAGCCCCAACTTGCGGAGCCTCGCGCTACGCTCTTCTTACCGGCACCTATGGCCCCGGAGGAAACGGAGCTCTCTTCGCTCGCGCCAACAAAATCAAAAATCCATCTCTTCCGGCCTATTTTCGTGAGAACGGTTACACCACCGTTTCAGTTGGCAAAGTCAGCCACCACCCAGGCGGACGCGGCGGCAAAGACTGGGACGACGACTCCAAACCCGAAATGCCCCAATCTTGGGATCGCCACCTTCTCCCCTCCGGTAAATGGCAACACCCGCGCGGCTGGATGCACGGCCTCGCTAACGGCGAGATCCGTAAAAACGCCAAAGATATGGACCTCTTCCAGTCCGTCGTAGGCCCTGATGAAATCTACCCCGATGGCCCTGCCATCCATGAGACCCTCAACCAACTCGACCTACTTTCAAAAGCCGATAAACCATTCTTCCTTGCCACCGGTATCCTCCGCCCCCACCTCCCCTTTGGCGCACCCGCCAAATATATGGAGCACTACAAAGATGCCAAGCTCCCTCCTATCCCCCACCCCAAGAAGCCCGAAGGCCAAACAACCTGGCACGGCTCTGGCGAATTCATGAAATACAACCGCTGGGGGAAAAATCCTAATACGGATCCCGCCTTTGCCCTCGCAGTCCGTAAACACTATGCGGCCTGTGTAAGCTACGCAGATGCCCAAGTTGGTAAAATTATCAACCGCCTCAACGAACTCGGCCTCCGCAAAGATACCCTTATTATCATCTGGGGTGACCATGGCTGGCACCTCGGCGAGCACGCCATTTGGGGGAAGCACTCCCTCTTTGAGGAATCCCTGCGCTCACCCCTGATCATCGTAGACCCCGTCATTCAAAAACCCGGTGAGATCACAAATTCTATCGTAGAAACTATCGATCTCTTCCCGACCCTCTGCGACCTCGTCGATCTTAAAAAACCCGACTTCCTAGACGGTTCCAGTCTCCTCCCTCTCCTCAAGAATCCAAAAGCTGCCTCCGATAACACTGCCATCTCCTACAATGGCAAAGCCAATACGATCCGCACCGCAACCCACCGACTGATTAAACACAGCAAAGGACACCTCGAACTCTACGACCACACGTCACCGGCCGGAGAGACTAAAAACATCGCTAAAGAAAGCCCAGACCTAGCGACCAAACTTGCGGAAAGACTCTCCCAGTAGCCAAAACCCAAATCTCGCCTTCACTCAGTACGCCTAACAGCGACTTTCAAGGTATTAAAAATCTAAGTAGATCTCAGTGCGCCTATTTGCTCGGCGACCGGAGGGATTATCCTCGCCGTCGGCAGTAGAATTCGGTCGACGAGGCTTTGCCTCACCCTCAGCTAAGGCCACAATCTGCTTTCGGGGAACTCCAAGGCTAAGTAGATATTTTTCGACTGCCCCCGCACGGCGCTCTGAGAGCTTATTGTTGTATTGATCAGTTCCCAATGAATCGGTGTGACCAGAGAGCGTAAGCTCTTTGTCAGGATCAGTTTTCAAAAGCCCAGCTACGATATCAAGCTGACGCTCAGTTCTTGGCGTAAGCACATCTTCATCAAACCCGAAATAGAGAATCAAAGTATCACCACCAGTCGGATTTTTGATAAGCGGAGTGTAATGCACATCACCACCAGCCACACGATCCGCGTAATCAGCGAGGAGTGAATCGAGATTTACCTCGGTCACCTGCCATGGTTGATCGATCGCCTTCCGCTGCACATTGAGACCAAAATCAGCGGCTTTTTCACCAGCCTCATCTTCAACATGCGCAATAAAACCGGCAGTGAGTTCGCGATTAAACATAGCCCGCAGCGGCTTCTGCGTCCGGAGTCGATATTTTGCCTCTTCAAAGATAATACAAAGTCCTGCAATCTTAGCATCTGAGACAGATTCAGGGTCTACAAGCGATTTGGCATCATCAAAATTCTGCTCCAACACCGCCCGAAGAAAAGCATCTGTAATCCCCAGCGAATCGACAAAAATAGCCCTCCCGGTCGCTTCTTGGTCAAAAAGCTTCATTTTTTCGACTCCCCAACCCCCGGTGTTTCCCCGGAGCAAGTCAAAGTAAATCCGAGCCCCTTTTTCACCCTCAAAATTTAACGCCCAGCGAGACTTACGATTTGCTTCTAGTTCTCCAATTTCCATAACCGGATCCATCGAACTGAGACGAAAATCTCCGATTGCCGCTAATTTACGCAGTCCCTCAAGCTGAGATTCATCAAGAGCCTTACGTCCAATGAGCATGCTAGCTCTTACTAAATCAGATTCCTCGAGAGATTTCCCGATTTTCTCAAGAAGAACCTCGGGTTTAAGCTCGGCTGCGCCCATTCCAGCATCAACCAGAATTTGCTCTGGCGTCGATGGGGCCACCGTATCAACAGGCTCGGGCTCGGGCTCGGGTTCTGTATCGAAGGGGTCAAATGGTTTCGGCTCCACTTTCTTGACAACCGTTTCAATCTCCGGATTTTGAGGCGAAGCAGGCTTAATGGCAGCTGGCTCCTCCGAATTATTCGACTGGAAAAGATAAGATCCAATTCCTATGAGTGCGGCAGCCAAAAAAGCCAAAAAGACAAACAAACCAAAATTTGAACGAGGTTCATAGGAGTCGTAGGTGCTCATTGCAAAATTGGGTGGTTAATCAGTCGGCTCTTTAATTCTTGGAATCCTAGGAAAGGTAACGTTACGCCATGGCTGGTTATTACGACGAATTCTTAGGGTAGTCTCGGTCACAGCAGCTCCCGACACCAGATTGAAATAAAACTGCTGACTATCACTAATTCGCTGACCATTAAATTCGAGGATATAGTCGTTTGCTCGAACCCCCTTTTGATCTGCAAGGCTGCCAGGAGCAACCTGTTGGACCAAAACACCCCCCTGATGTTGATAAGCCGAGGGAAGGTCCCTGACCGCAATTCCCATAGCATTTAAAATTGCCCGATCCGACGCTAGACGTGCATTCTCGGCTATCTGTTGACCTTGCTCGAATGGATTAGCCTCCCCGACGATTGCATTCAAATTGATCACCTTATCCTTTCTCCAAACACTGATCTCAGTGTCGGCGCCCACTTTCGAACGTCGGATTCGATTGAGTAATCCACGGGCGTTGGTCACCCCCTCTCCTTGAAAAGCTAAAATGATGTCATAAGGCTCCAAACCAGCTTTTGAAGCTGGAGAATTTGGGGTTACGCCGGACACGAAAACCCCTTGTCCAGAGTAGTTTAGATCGCTCGCAACGTGTTGTTTTAAATCGCGAGTCGCCAAACCAAGATAGCCATGAATGGGGCGACCTTTATCGAGAATATACTCCAGAGTCCGCATAACATCATTAGCAGGGATGGAAAACCCGATCCCCTGAAAACCAGGATTTTCCTGATCCTCTGTGTAAATCGAGACATTAATCGCGATAACCTCACCGAGATGATTGAGCAGCGGCCCCCCGGAATTACCAGGATTGATGGCCGCATCTGTTTGAAAAAGATCGCGCTGATTATCCGATAGGGACCGATCCCTCGCCGAGATACGCCCCACTGTTACGGATTCTCCCAACCCGAAGGGGTTTCCAACCGCAATGGCAAGCTGGCCAACGCGTACGGCATCGGAATTACCAAATTTCAAAGGATAGAATTTTTCATCAGGGTCGCCACTCTTGATTCGTAGCACCGCAATATCTAAGAGCTTGTCCGAATTGATCAAGGTGGCTGGGAGTGACCTCCCGTCGTGCAAGGTCACCCTGATTTTTCGGTGGCCCTCAATAACATGGTGATTGGTAATCACATGCCCCTCTTCCGATACAATTACACCGGACCCGAGACCCGGCGTGACGCGGTCGCGCTCGTAGATCCGCCCACGATAGCGGTCAATGACACGCTCACGCTTCAGAATTTCAGTATCGATACTCACCACCGCAGGTGTCACTCGGTCGACGAGTTCCACCATCTCGTCATTGGCCCGGATTAGCCCCGGTACAAGGCTAGGATCAATGGCGGACTTAGACTGTAAGGTGGCATATTCAGGAGCAAACTGCTGATCGGACTCCTTGCTACCAAACCCAAAAATGGGCTGCCCATC
>ENA-ORDR01001199-ORDR01001199.1-marine-metagenome-genome-assembly--contig:-NODE-1199-length-12405-cov-10.560432_pt1 | contig 12405 bp, 15 predicted proteins | sample MGYA00240993_ERZ508538 | MGnify/ENA primary metagenome ERZ508538 (study PRJEB26207, sample SAMN05421999) | marine metagenome | isolation source: Monterey Bay, California, USA | place: USA:Monterey Bay...
ATTATAGATAATAAAACTTGATCTGAGTTAAGACCATTATAAGTATTAGACCTACTCACCTTTCTTAATAATTCAGACGCAAAGGTGTTTGCAGGTTTCATTCTTCCTCCACTATCTTGAATTACTAATTCACCAAATTTACTAGAATGTTCTTCTGTGAAACTATTGGATTCAATTATTGAATCAATGTATACAGATTTAGATGATGTGTCTGATGACTGAGCAATTAAACTAGATGAAAGAAAAAGAAAAACTAAAACAGAGGTTTTTTTGTTTAGTTGTTTAGCTAAGAATTTAAATCTAGTATTTCCTTGAAAAAAAATACCCATCATACTTATATATAGTAAAAAATACCCAGCATAAGTTATAAATGTTCCCCAGAAATCATCATTAACTGATAATACAGTTCCTTTTTCATCTGGATCAAAAGATGCTTGAAAAAACCTGTATCCTTTATGATTTAGAATATTATTCATGAAGATATCGTATTCAAATGTTTCGTCATCTTCGACAGTTACCTTACTCTTAAATGATGAATAACTACTTTCAGTTCCCGGGTATTTATCAGCTATAAAGTCATTTAATTTAATAGTAAAAGGGAGCTCTACCTTACTTGAACCATAAGAAAGATAAAAATCAAGATCATCTATTGTGATTTTTTTTGGATTATTGACAAAGCCTCTACCTCCAAGCAAAGGTATTCTTTCATTGGTTCCATTATAATTTAAATTAACATATAATACATCTTGACTTATTCCGTCACCATCTTCTGCATCTAATATATCAAAAACACCTCTTAATGCTGGTTCAGGAAAAACAAATTGAAATCCAGGTATTTGATACAAAGATCTCAACTCAAGTAATTCTGTTTTGTCTTTTTCTAAGGGTGCACTTTCCTGAGTTGCCATTATTGTATATTGCGCATCAAATGGTGATTCAATAAAATACTCTCCTGACTTTGACGATATATTAATAGCTCCCTTTTGGTAGTAATTAAAAGAGAATAAAATATTTTGTATGCTAGATACTTCCCCTTCTTTTATATAGTGCTCTCTCCTATTTCCATCAGCAGCTTCAACTAATTTAATATACCTTTCTCCATTAGGATCTAGAACTAGACCTTCTGTAATGTTCTCTCTAAAGGAATCATATGTTATAGAAAAAGCTTTAGAATTAAAATCATTTTTAATTCTAAAATTATTATCTGTATGCTCTGACAAAAGAAGCTTTTGAGGCTTCAAAGTTTTTCTAAGTGACTCTCCTTCAATTTCACCATCAATAAAAACATTTAAATATGTTTTTTCAGATAAATAAGTATTTGATGAGGTATTTTCTCTAATTGGCATAACTCCTTCGTCGCCGATATATCTTGTCACTAATGCTCCTAAAAGAATAAAAATAAATGATAAGTGAAGAATAAGAACAGATAATTTTTCTCTATTTAATAGATTATACCTTTTTATATTTCCCATAAAATTGACCATCAGAAGGAGCATGATGACTTCAAACCACCAGGCGTTATAAACCCAAATTCTAGCAGCATCAGTAGAATACCATGTCTCAAGAAATGTTCCAATACCCATTGCCAAAGGGAATAATATTAAGAGTACAAGCATCAGCTTGGTTGAAAATAAAAGTTGTAAAATTTTCGATCCCATTAGTAAGGCATCAAAGATAAATATGAATTTTTAATATTTAGCTTAATTCTAAACAATTACATGTTAAAGTTTAATTAAATTTGCATCTTTAAATTATTATGGATAGCTATAAAACAAGATTAAAAGACATTACTACTTTTATTTTCGATGTTGATGGAGTAATGACAAATGGAAAAATCATATACCGACATGATGGTAAAATTGATAGACAATTTAATGCAAAAGATGGTTACGCCATTAAATACGCAATATCCAAGGGCTATAGAATTGCTATTATATCTGGAGGTATGCAAGAAAATGTTCGAAAAAGACTAAATTCTCTAGGTGTTGAAGATGTATTTCTTAAAGCTTTTGACAAGATTGGAATCTTTGAAAAGTTTATAAATGATAAAAACATCAAAGCTGAAAATGTTTTATATATGGGGGATGATAATCCAGATATTAAAGTTTTAAAGGTTGTCGGAATTTCAACATGTCCTAATGATGCTTCAGTTGATGTCAAATCAGTTTGCGATTATGTTTCACCCAAAGACGGAGGCTATGGATGTGTTAGAGATGTTATAGAACAAGTAATGCGAATTCATGATAAATGGATATAATTAACAACTCTAATTATCAAATAATTTTAGGTTCAGGATCTTCTAGAAGAAAAGAACTTTTAGAAATGACAGGGATTAAATTTACTGTTAATTCTAATCCTGTAAATGAAAATTTTCCAGAGTCATTAAAAAGCAAAGAAATAGCTGAATTTATTGTTTCAAAAAAAACAAAACCTTTCAGAGGAATAATAAAAGAAAATCAAATTATTATAACTGCTGATACACTTGTTTGGTTTGAAAATAAATGCTGGGGTAAACCAAACGATAAAAATGATGCAAAAAAAATGCTCAAAATGTTTGCTGGGTTATCTCATGAAGTAATTACTTCTGTTGGTTTTTTAACTTCAAATCATTTTGAAATATTAACTGAAGTTACTGAGGTCACATACAAGAATCTTAGCGAAAAGGAGATAAATTATTATGTTAACACAGTTAATCCAATAGATAAAGCTGGAAGCTATGGAATACAGGACTGGATTGGAATGATTGGAGTTGAAAGAATTAAAGGTAGTTATACAAGTGTATTAGGTCTCCCAGTTCCACAAGTTACTAGTCAAATATTAAAAATTATCAATGAAAATCTTTAAGTTAAAATATTCACAAAAGCTTCCTATAAATTTGAATGAAGCATGGGATTTTCTATCATCGCCCAACAATTTGGAATTAATAACACCCAAGTCTATGGATTTCAATATTATTGATTGGGACAAGAAGAAAGCTTACCCAGGTCAAATCATTCAATATACAGTAAAACCTATCTTAGGTATTAAAATTAATTGGGTTACAGAAATAACCCAGGTAAGAGATAAAGAGTTTTTTGTAGACGAACAAAGATTTGGTCCATACACATTTTGGCATCATAAGCATTTTATCAAAGAAATTGAAGGTGGTGTTATCATGGAAGATGTAATTCACTATAAACCTCCTTTTGGTTTTGTAGGAGTTCTATTAAATTTCCTTTTTATTAATTCCAAGTTGAATAGTATTTTTAAGCATAGAGAACTTGAATTAATAAAAACTTTTGGAAATTTTAAATAAATGAAAAATATTTTACTGATTGGTGGTTCAACCGGAATAGGTTATGAACTATCACAAAAACTTAAAGAAGATAATAATCTCTTCATAGCTACAAGAGATGAAGGAAAATTCAATGACACCAATATCAAAACAAATGATCTTAACCTCGATCATGAATTTGAAACTGATTGGTTACCAGATCATATTGATGGATTTGTCTATTTGCCAGGTACAATTAACTTAAGACCTTTCAAAGGCTTAAAACCATCTGTATTTCTTGAAGACTTTAATATTAACGTAATGGGATGTATTGAGATTCTACAAAAAGTACTACCTAAAATTCAAGCAGCTGAAAATGCAAGTATTGTTATGTTCAGTACTGTTGCAGTAAAAGTTGGAATGCCATTTCATAGCTCTGTATCATCATCTAAAGGAGCAATCGAAGGACTAACAAGAGCATTAGCAGCAGAGTTTGCTCCAAAAATAAGAGTTAACGCTATAGCTCCGTCTATACTAGAAACTCCAATGTCTGAAAAATTCCTTAATTCAGAAACAAAATTAGATAATGCAAAAAATAGACACCCATTAAAGGAGATAGGATCAGCCGATGATGTTTCTGAAGTTGTTAAATTTTTACTTGAAGATAACAGTAAGTGGATGACTGGTCAAATCATATCAATAGACGGAGGTATGAGTTCAGTTAAAACAAATTAATGAGAGGTGTTAAGAAAACAAACCTCCCCTCAAAAACATGTCCAACCTGCGGGTTTGATTTTACATGGAGAAAAAAATGGGAAAAAAACTGGGATAATGTTAAATACTGTAGCAAATCATGTCAAAGAAAAAAGTCACTAGTTTAGTTTGGTTTAGAAATAACCTTAGAGTGTTAGATAATATCTCTCTTTCTAAATCTATTGAAGAATCAGATAAAACAATTGGATATATCAATATAGATCCAAAAGATTTTAAAGAAAGTAGATTCGGATTTAAAAAAATAGAAAAATTTAGAGCAAAGTTTCTTTTAGAATCAATTGCTGATCTAAAAAAGAATTTAAAGAAACTTAATATCTCACTAATTGTTACACATGAAGATCTAGGATCATCTATTAATAAGGTTGTAAATAAATATCAAATAGACAATATTTATTTACAAAGAGAATGGACAAGAGATGAAATTATTCAGGAAAAAAATATTCCAAATGATATTAATCTTATAAAAGATTTTGATCAGTTCATGTATTTACCAAATGATGTAAGTGAGATTTATGATAATATACCTCGTGGTTTCTCAAATTTTAGAAAAAAATGTGAAAAACTTCTAACTATTAATGACACACTTCCATCCCCTGTTTCATTGAATATAGATAATCAAATTGATGATGAATATGGTGTTCCTTCACTTTCTGACTTAGGGTATGAGCATTTTGAAGTTCATAGAGAATCTGCTTTTAAATTTACTGGTGGTGAAACCTCTGGAATTAATAGAGTGAATGAGTATTTTTTTCAATCTAGAAACTTATCAAAATACAAACTAACTCGTAATGGTCTATTAGGTGAAAATTATAGTTCTAAAATTTCTTCTTGGTTATCTAATGGTTGTATTTCAGCAAAATATGTTTATCATCAAATAAAGCTTTATGAAGATACAGTTGAAAAAAATGATTCAACTTATTGGTTATTTTTTGAATTAATTTGGAGAGATTTCTTTAAATATGTTTCCATGCAACATAAAAATAAGTTTTTTAGTATTGATGGAATTTATGGCAATAACATGGAATGGTCAAGTGATATTGTTATTCTAAATAAATGGATTAAAGGTGAAACAGAAGATTCATTTATAAACGCAAACATGAATGAATTATCACAAACAGGGTTTATGTCAAATAGAGGAAGGCAAAATGTTGCAAACTATTTAACAAAGGAATTAAAGATAGATTGGAGAATTGGTGCAGAATATTTTGAATCACTACTTATTGATTACGATGTTCACAGCAACTATGGAAACTGGTTATATAATGCTGGAATAGGTAATGATTCGATGCCTTTTAGAAAGTTCAACCCAAAACTACAATCTGAAAGATATGATCCAAAAAAGAAGTTCGAACAAACTTGGTTAAATGGATAAAATCTGTAGTATAGTATTGCCAAATCAATTATTTAAAGAAAGTCTTTTTCACAAAAAGCACTTTAAAATTTTCATGGTAGAAGAACATCTTTTTTTCAATCAATATAAATTTCATAAACAAAAAATTAGCTTTCATAGAGCTACAATGAAATTTTATTATGATTATTTAAATAAGTTTGGGTGTGATATAGAATATGTAGAGTCATTTAGCAAAGAGTCTAATATCCAAGTACTTGTTGAAAAAATTAATTTTCTTGGATATGAAATAATTGAAATATATGACCCTGTTGATTATCTTATAGGTAAAAGACTTAAAAAGACATGTAATGAATTAAATATTAAACTTATAATTCACGAAACCAAGTTATTCATTAACACTAGTGAAGAATTAAAAGGTTTTTTCAAAGAATCAAAAAAGAAATTTTTTCAAACATCATTTTACAAATCAGAAAGAAAAAAAAGAAATGTATTAATAGATGATAATGGAAAGCCTGAAGGTGGAGAGTGGACATATGACATCTTAAATAGGAAAAAATTTCCAAAAGATAAAATTCCTCCTAAAATCATAAATCCAGAAAAAAATGCATATGTGCTTGAATCAGAGGGATATGTAGATAAATATTTTAAAAATAATTATGGATCTCTTGGTCAGTTTATTTATCCAACAACCATTGAAGAATCAGAAAAATGGTTTAATAATTTTTTGCAAGAAAGGTTTAATAATTTTGGAGATTATGAAGATGCAATTGTTAAAGATAATCTTACTCTTAATCATAGTATTTTAAGCCCTTTAATGAATGTTGGGTTTATAACTCCTAATAAAGTAATTTCTGATTCATTGCAATATTCTCACAAAAATGATATTCCAATCAATTCTTCAGAAGGGTTTATTAGACAAATTATGGGGTGGAGAGAATTTATTAGGGGTATATACTCTGTCAAAGGAACTTTTGAAAGAACCAGGAACTACTGGGGGTTTAATAGAAAAATTCCTACATCATTTTATACCGGAAATACTGGTATTGAACCCATTGATGATTCTATAAAAAAAGTATTAAAAACTGGTTATTTACATCACATCGAAAGATTAATGGTTTTGGGAAACTTCATGATGTTGTGTGAGTTTGATCCAGATGAGGTATATAAATGGTTTATGGAATTATTTATTGATTCTTATGATTGGGTAATGGTTCCTAATGTCTATGGTATGAGTCAATTTGCTGACGGTGGTCTTATGTCTACAAAACCATACATAAGTAGTAGTAATTATATATATAAAATGAGTGATTATAAAAAAAATGAATGGGATAAGACTTGGGATGGGCTTTTCTGGAAATTTATGGATAAACATAGAGATTTTTTTATAAAAAATCCTAGACTTAGAATGCTAATAAATACATTTGATAAGATGGATCCAATAAAAAAAGAGACTCACTTAATTAATGGAGAGAAATTTTTAAAAAAAATTACAAATGAATAAGAAAAGTCTAATTGAGATTGACAGAATAATTGAAATGGCTTGGGAGGATAGAACTCCTTTTGAAGCAATATTTGATCAGTTTGATATTAATGAAAAGGAACTAATAAGTTTAATGAGAAATAATCTCAGGAATAGTAGTTTTAAACTTTGGAGGAAAAGAGTTAGCGGAAGAAAAACTAAACACTCAAAATTAAGAGAAAATAGTGTTGACAGATTTAAATGTAAAATGCAAAGGAATATCTCAAACAATAAAATATCAAAAAGATAAATTTAAATTCTTTCAACATCTGCTCCTATAGACTTTAATCTCTCAACGATATTCTCATAACCGCGGTCTATTTGTTCAACATTCTGAATTATACTTTCACCAGAAGCAGATAGAGCAGCAATAAGAAGAGCTATACCAGCTCTAATATCAGGAGAAGTCATGTTTGTTGGTTTTAATGAAGAACTAAAATTATGACCAATAACAGAAGCTCTATGAGGATCACATAAAATTATTTTAGCCCCCATGTCAATTAACTTATCTACAAAAAACAATCTACTTTCAAACATTTTTTGATGAATTAGTGTACTTCCATTAGCTTGAGTAGCAACAACTAGTATAATAGAAATCAAATCTGGACTAAATCCGGGCCAAGGAGCATCAGAAACAGTTAGAATTGAACCATCTATGTAATTGGTTATAGAATATCCATTTTTGTGAGCTGGAATAATAATATCGTCATTTTCTTTATTTAATGTGATTCCCAACTTTCTAAAAACCTCAGGTATCTGACCTAAATTTTTCCATGAAACATCTTTAATTCTTAGTTCACTTTGAGTCATTGCTGCTAATCCAATCCAACTTCCAATCTCTATCATATCAGGTAATATCTTATGATTAGCTCCACCTAACTTTTTAACACCTTCAATATTCAATAGATTTGATCCAATTCCAGATATGTTAGCTCCCATATTATTTAACAATAAACATAATTGTTGAATATATGGTTCACATGCAGCATTATAAATAGATGTGGTTCCATCAGCTAAAACAGCTGCCATAATTATATTTGCAGTTCCTGTTACGGATGCCTCATCTAGTAAGATACTAGTGCCTTTAAGAGAATTTTCAGATACGACTGAATATGTTCTATTGTTTGAATTATATTCAAGTTTTGCTCCTAGTTTTTCAAGATTATTAAAATGTGTGTCTAATCTTCTTCTGCCAATTTTATCTCCACCTGGCCTAGGTATAGAGGCAGATCCAAATCTAGAAAGAAGAGGCCCTACTAACATAATTGATCCCCTTAGTGATTTAGCGTCCTTTAAAAAATTTCCATTATTGAGATATTCAAGATTAATTTTTTTTGCATTAAAACAGAATTTACCCTTGTCTAACTTTTTTATTTTAACACCAAGATTTTCAAGAATTTCTATTAGTTTATTGACATCAATTATATCTGGAATATTAGAGATTGTAATATCACTTTCTGATAATAAAGTAGCACAGATTACCTGAAGAGCTTCATTTTTAGCACCTTGAGGTTTGATTTCACCAGACAATTTAATACCTCCTTTTACTCTTAGACTAGACATTAATATCTTCTTTTAGGCTTTTTTCTGTTTTTATTATTTGACTTATAATTGTTATTTGTCTTGTAATTATTATTTGTCTTAACCATATTTTTAAGAAATTCACTTGAATCTGTCAATGGAAGTTTTGACTCAGGAACTTTTAATGTTCCATTAGATAAATCTGATAAGTGATTAAAAATTACTTTATCATCAACAGAATCTTTATTCCAATTTAAGAAGCATTTCTTCATGTGATTGGCTATATTGGCTATAAGTTTATCTTTTAACTCTCCTTCATCCCACTCCATTGCTACATCAATCATTTTTTTAATATTATTTCCGTAAAACCTGTATTTTGGAAAACTTTGAGGATATTCAAGTTTATTAGGTTTTCTATTGACATAAATTTCTTTTGAAGGTTTGTCAAAAGGACTATCTGCATCAAGTTCAAAATTTGACATTATAAAAAGCTGAGCCCAAAGCTTATGTTGAAAGTCAGGAACATCTCTTAAATGAGGATTCAGATTTCCCATAACACCAATTATAGCTTTGGCCATATTATTTCTTTCTTCTTTATCTTTTAAAGCTACTGCTTGATCAACCATTTGATGAACATGTCTTCCATATTCTGGAATTATCAACTTAGATCTTTCTGTATTGTATTCTAATGCATTCATATTGCGCAATTTAATAAATTAATTACCATTTAGAGACTAATTATATCATCTATAACACTAACCTCTTTGTATACTTTAATTACATCTGCAGGAGATGACGCAAAGTGTTCAAAGGTTACACTTATAAATTTATTAGATGCAGATGACTTAAAAGATGATTTTCCATCATAATTATCTAAAATTTTCTTCAATTGATCTATCTCATTACTACCATCTTTGACAATGAATTTATACATGTACATGCCAGGCCAATCTTGAGATTCTAACAACTGTTCTTCAAATCTTAAATAAAAATCTTCAGATTTAGTATTTTTATTTGACAAGGGAATTATTTTTGTAAAAACTTTCTACAAATATAACTAAACCTTTTTTGGAGAAATGGTACAACAAAAAATAAATAAAAGAATTGTTTTAGCTGGTGGACCTAGCACAGGAAAAACTAGTGTATTAAATGAACTTATAAAATTAGAATATCATTGTTTTCATGAGGCTGCTAGAGAGATATTCTCAGACTATAAACAAAGAGGATCAGATTTTAAATCAGATCCTGATAAAATAAGTGAGGAAATTTATAAGAGAAGGCATAATGACTATTACCAAGCAGACAACTTAAGCTGCAAAGACAATATTGTTTTCTATGACAGAGGAATTCATGAAATTACAGCTTACCTAAGATCTATTGACAAGTCCTCAAGTTATTGGGACAACTTACCATCTGATTATAAATATGACCTAATATTTATCTTTCAACCATGGAAAGAAATTTATAAAAAAGATAAAGAAAGAATAGAAGAGTTTAATGATGCAAAAAAAATTAGTCCTTTTATAAATGAAATATACCATGAATCAGGGATTAAAATTATTGAGGTTCCTATTATCAGTATTGAAGAAAGAGTTAAATTTATTTTAGACAATTCATGAAAAAAAATAAAATAATATTTTTTGGGACTCCCGATTTTGCTGTGACATCATTGGATGCTTTATATTCTAATTTTAATATTCATAGCGTAGTAACTACACCAGACAGAAAATCTGGTAGAGGTCAAAAACTAAATGAAAGTGATGTGAAAAAATATGCACAAAAGCATAATATTAACATTCTTCAACCCTCTAGTTTAAAAGATGAAGGATTTATTAATGAAGTAAAGAAATTAGAACCTGACTTAATTATTGTTGTTGCTTTTAGAAAACTACCTAAAGAAATATTCTTGATACCAAAATACGGGACAATTAATCTTCATGCTTCTCTGTTACCAAATTATAGAGGAGCTGCGCCAATAAACTGGTGCTTAATAAACAATGAAGCTAAAACAGGAGTTACCACATTCTTTATTAATGAAAAAATAGATCAAGGAGATGTTCTCCTTCAAGATGAGGTGATTATAAGTAATGAAGATGATTTTGGATCATTATATAATAAACTATCTAAAGTTGGCGCTGAACTTCTTGTTAAAACAATAAAAGAGGTTTTCAATAATAGTTTAAATCCCAGTAAGCAAAATATAGATACCGAAATAAAGTTAGCACCTAAATTAAATTCTGAAAATACAAGAATTGACTGGAGAAAACCTATAAATAAAATAATTGGTCAAGTAAGGGGGCTTTCACCAAAACCTGGAGCTTGGACTATGATTAAAAATGGTCAAGATGAAATTAGAATGAAAATTTTAAAGGCTGAAGAAAAAGAGCTTGAATCTTTATGTGATGATATGACAGGAAAAGTAGTTGTTGAAAATGGAGAATTACACATATATAACTCATATGGAATCACCAATTGTCTTATAATTCAAATGGAAAATAAACGGGAAATGAGCGCTAAAGAATTGATAAACGGGTTGAAATTTGAAGAAAATTCCCATGTTTACTAGGCAAAACAGCTGGATTATCAACAAAACAACCCTATTTATTAACAATAATGGACTTTTAAGCCTTTAAATCGCAGGACTTACATAATATCCTATATTTTTGTTTAAACATTAAAATTAAGTGATATGAACAAATCAGAATTAATTGATGCAATGGCAGCTAACGCTGGTATATCTAAAGCATCAGCGAAAATGGCTCTAGAATCATTTCTAGGGAGTGTTAGTTCAACTTTAAAAGGAGGTGGTAGAGTATCACTAGTTGGATTCGGATCTTGGTCAGTTTCTCAGAGAGCTGCAAGAGATGGAAGAAATCCTCAAACTGGTGCAACTATCAAAATACCTGCTAAAAAAGTTGTAAAATTTAAAGCTGGAGCTGAACTTTCAAGTACAGTAAACTAAGTTTTAAATTCATTTAAAAAATGTCTTAAAAGAGCTTCTTAACAGAGGCTCTTTTTTTTTACTATGAAAGGAAAAATTCTAATATCTTCTCCAAATCTATTAAGTGATATGGTTTTCTATAAATCAATAATATTAATTGTTGATAAAACTGAAGATGGATTAACAGGTTTAATTCTTAATAGACGATCTGACCTTTTCATAACTAAGGATATTAAATCTACAAGAAAAGTTAAGATAGATCTTTATTATGGTGGGCCAGTTTCAAATAATCATTACTATTTATTAAAAAGCGAAAGTGACCAATCAGAAAGTATTAAAATTGGTAAAAACTTATACTGGGGTAATAATCTCGAATATCTTTTTGATCAAATTGAAGATGGATTAATTGACCAACAAGATGTGATTCTTTTTCAAGGTTATTCTGGTTGGAATATTGATCAATTAGATGACGAGATAGAAAATGATAGCTGGATAGTATTAAATGATCAAATTGAAAATGTTTTTAACTATAAAGAAAATAATAGCTGGAATAAAATAATTAAAACTCTAGGAAAAAAATATAGGATATGGTCAAACTCACCAGATGATATAACTTTAAACTAAGATGAACCTAGAACTTGCTTAAGATCCGAAATAAGACTATTCCATAATAATTTCGCTTCCTCTAATTCATCCTCATCAGAAAAATCAGTAACTATAAGAGAGACATCCTTGGTAATTTCATCCATTTGAATTTTAAATTCAAAGAAACATTCTTCTTCATCTGGCTCACCATTAATCCATTGAAATCTGATTTTTTCATTTACTTTTTTAGATAACACTCTTGCATATTCCTCTGAGTCATCCCAGAAAAAAGTATATTTTTCACCTCGATAATTTACATCATCAGAAAACCATTCAGATAGCCCTGAAGGGGTTGATAGATATTGAAATAACAGTTGTGGAGATGATTGAAAATCATATTCAATTACAAATTCTTTTTTCTTACTCATATTGTTTCCAATATATTAAAAAAAGTTAGTATT
>ENA-ORDR01001201-ORDR01001201.1-marine-metagenome-genome-assembly--contig:-NODE-1201-length-12402-cov-2.843002_pt1 | contig 12402 bp, 12 predicted proteins | sample MGYA00240993_ERZ508538 | MGnify/ENA primary metagenome ERZ508538 (study PRJEB26207, sample SAMN05421999) | marine metagenome | isolation source: Monterey Bay, California, USA | place: USA:Monterey Bay...
TTGGCAACTTCATAAAGCTGTCATTAATTCCAACCTAATTAAAAATAAGGGAAAAAACCGTCTAACTTATGCATTCAATACATTAGTTTTTAAACAGGGTGACACTTCAGATCAAATATTGGTGATCCATCTAGATGATCCTACATTAGAGCCTCTTAGGCGACATAGTGATTCTCTTCAGAAAAAATGTGGATTAGGAGAAGATGCTGATGATGTAAAGTTATTAAGTAAGTGGGGCTGGCTGAGTTTAATTACTAAAACTAATAATAAAGAGAAAGCTCAGAATCAACAATGCCATTATGATTATTTCAAAGAATCCGATGATAAGCAGGCATGGGAATTATTTCAAGCTGTATTGGGCGGTACTAATCATATTCTAGAATTTCTTGAGACCAATGTTGAACTGTAATTTTTTAATTTAATTTTTTATTTCTATAATCTGATCTTATTTCATCAAGTAACGTTGATTTGGTTTTATTCTTTATATGCCAAAAATCCCATCCATTGCAACTTGGAAGTCCTTGCACTTGTGCTCCTAATTGATGAATAGATCCTGATAAATTTTTTGTTTTTAGTGTACCATCAATACTAACTGTTGCTTTGTATCGTTCTTTTTTATCTGTAAGTACAGCTCCAGGAGGAATGATACCTTGTTCAACTAATTCTCCAAAAGGAACTTTAGGTAAATCTCTTCGACTTTTAGTCATCGTCACTATATCGTCTGATAAAGGTTGAGTGTTTTTCAATCTTTTCTTCGCAAGTTTAATGTAATCTTGATCTTGTTCAAAACCGATAAAATTACGTTGTAGTTTTTTTGCCATCACTGCAGTTGTTCCTGAACCTAGAAAAGGATCAAGCACAGTATCTCCTGTGTTAGTTGATGAGACCATGATGCGATATAGAAGAGCTTCTGGTTTTTGCGTTGGATGTGAGCGTTGATTATTATCTTCACGCAATCTTTCTTTTCCAGCACAGATAGGAATGTGCCAATCACTTCGCATTTGTTTTCCTTCATTTAGTTCTTTTAAATTTTGATAGTTAAATGTGTATTTTGCTTTACGTGATGTAGTGCACCACAATAATGTTTCATGGGCGTTAGTAAAACGAGTGCCTCTAAAATTAGGCATGGGATTTGTTTTGTGCCAAATAATATCATTTAAAATCCAAAAACCTAAGTTTTGAATAGAGGTACCAAGTCGTAAAATATTATGATAACTTCCTATGACCCAAAGCGCTCCTCCGTCTTTTAGAACTCTCTTACATTCTTTAAGCCATACTAAGCAAAATTCATCATATGCTTGATACGTATCAAATTTATCCCAGTCATTTGTTACAGCTTCTACAGTTGTTTGATCTGGTCGGTATAAGGTATCTCTTAATTGTAAATTATATGGAGGATCGGCAAATACAAGATCAATAGACTTATCTGGAATTTTTTTTAGTAATTCGAGACTATCACCTTGCGTAATGGAATTTTTCTTAAACATCTAAAAAGAATCTTTAAGGAGAAACGGAATCTCGTCAACGGAGTTATCAACAGGGTGAATCTTTAGCTATGGATAAGTGACTTAATTGGCTCAAAAGTTTTTCTATGATGTATTGTTGGGCCTAAACGGTGAATATTCTCGATATGCACCTTTGTTCCATACCCTGCGTTTTTTTCCCAACCAAAATGCTGATGTTTTATAGATAGTTTTTTCATTAATCTATCTCGGTGAACTTTTGCAATGATGGATGCCGCAGCAATAGATAATGATTTATCATCACCTTTGATCACTGACTGCTCTTTGTAAGATTTATAATGTAATGAAAAATTACCATCTATTATTAACTGAGCACTTTGAAGATTAAATTTATCGACAACTCTTTTCATCGATAATTTTGTTGCTTCTAGAATGTTAAGTTTATCAATTTCTTCAACATTTGCGATACCCAAATGATAATCAATAATACCTTCCTTTTTTAGATTTTGAAGAAACTTAAACGACACTTTTCTTTTTTTTTCAGAGAGTTTTTTTGAATCTCCAATTAAATTGTAAAAATCTTCTTGAATAGTGTAGTTTTTAAAATAGCACCCACAGCTAATTACAGGTCCAGCAAGCGGTCCTCTACCAACTTCATCTAAACCAATAACAGGATCAGTGAATTGTTCTTCAATAGAAAAATCTGGCACTTATTTTTCACTTAGTCGTGGCATTATCTCAACAAAATTACACGGACGATGTCGAATGTCTAATTGGTATTGTAATATTTCATCCCAACCATCTTTGCATGCTCCTTTAGAACCTGGCAGACAAAAAACGTAGGTTGTATTTATAAGAGCGGCAAGGGCACGTGATTGAATAGCTGACGTCCCGATTTTAGTAAAACTAATTTGACGAAAAAGTTCTCCAAATCCTTCTATAGTTTTATTCGATAATTCCATTACAGCTTCTGGAGTTGTATCTCTGCCTGTTAAGCCTGTACCGCCAGTAGTAATAATACAATCGATTTCTTTGTCTTGTGATAAGTTTTGTAATGTATCTTTTATTTGTTGAACATCATCTGGAATAATTATTTTTTTTATACACTTATGTCCGGCAGTATTGATACGTTCTTGTAAAAGTGCACCGGACGTATCCGTTTCATTAGTTCTCGTATCTGAAATAGTCATAACAGCGATGTTGATTGAGACAAATTTTAATGATGTATCTATAGCCACAATTTTTAATAAAGTGGATCTTGGCCATTGGCCAGCATTTTTAATGTAGTCATGTTTTTTTTATTCTTATTTTGATAAATCCAATATTTTGTAAGTATTTTCTCAATAAACCAGCGAGTTTCTCTTGATGGAATACTTTCCATAAAAAATAGAGGATCATCTAAGTAGTTTGTTTCTTCCTTCCATTTTTTTAGATTGCCAGGACCTCCATTATAAGCAGTGGCTAAGAAAATTAAGTTATTAGAAACAATTTCTAAATCTAAAAGGTATTCAATATATTCCTGGCCTACTTCTAGATTAATTTCAGGAATTTTTAAAATATTAGAATTATTTCTTTTTACATCTTTGCTTGAAGTAATAAATTTTGCCGTCGAAGGTAAAACTTGCATCAGTCCAACAGCCCCTTGGTTGCTTTTTGCAGTAGCATTAAACATCGACTCTTGATGCATGAACGCGTAAAGTAATTCTTCATCAAGATTAAAACCACCTCTTGGTTCCCATATGGGAGTTGGATAGTATAAACTGGTATCCATCATTAATCCAAATTGTTCGAGTTTATTAACAATTTTTAACTGGGTGTAAGCAAGATTAAAATGCTGGGCAATATTCACTGACTCTGTTGCAATTTCTTTATTTAAAACTGAGTTAATATGTACAATTTCTTTTTCTAACTCTTCATTAAACCCAACTTGAATTAATGATTGTAAACGTTTCCCAGAGGGAAGGTTTAAAAGTTTACTATTTGATGTGTTTAGTGCTTTTGTCGTCTGCCATTTTATTTTGTCTTCAATACCTAATATTTCAAGAGACAGCATCCCATAGAAACTATTTGGATTTAGGGATGCACGCTGTAACCAAAAATTGATGTTGTCATACTGACCAAGTTTTGCGTAGGATCTTGCTGCCCAAAAACTTCCCGATGCTTGATGCCAAGTATCATTTTTTAGACTTATTGAAAATAACGTGAAAAAATCAGCAGCTTGCTTATATTGTTCTAGGCGCCAAGATGCTAATCCAGCTGTCCATGCTGCATAAGGAACATATTTTGAAGAATTTATTAGAGCTTCACTTGCGTATTGAATAGCCAGTTCATTTTTATTGGCTAAAAAATAACCTTTAGCAATTAATTCTTTTTGCTGATCTAATTCAACTTGATCAAGCAAAATATTAACATCTCGCTGATTGAGGATTTTTACTGCACCAGTTGGCCATCCTTTATTAACTCTAGATTTTACAGCATTTATGATTTTTTGTTTCTCAAGACGTTGATTTTTGGATAATTTATTTGAGGTTTTATACTTCGTTGATTTTTTTGAAACAATCTTATCACCAACTATTCCACTTGGTTTAATAGGTTTTGAGGGACTTTTATACCCTTTAGGCATTCTCTTAATTGCCAAACGATAAATTCTTTTTGCTTGAGGGTGATCGTTATATTTTTTAAGCCAATAATATAATTCTAAATATTTTGACGTATAACATTTTGGATGCAGGTAACGTTGTGCAAGTATATGCCCCATCAAAAGTGTATCAGAGATTTTTAGAATATGTTTATTTGCACTCTTCCACTTGCATTGCTCTTGAAAACTATAAGCTGCACGATAATTTTCGATGTCACTTTGTGATAAAATATTATTTGTAAAGATATCATTATATTTTTCAGCTACTGATGTTTCGAACGCAAGAGTTTGATTAGAAAAAATTACTATAAAAAAAAATATAAATAATTTTAGATAAATTTTAATTTTCATTTAATTCTTTTTGCAACATCTGCAAATCATCCCAAGCTTCTTTTTTTAGTTTTGGTGATTGCAGTACAGTAGATGGATGATACGATACTAATACTTTGACAGATGTATCCATGTTAATAGATTTGTAATCATGCCACTTTTCACGCAATGTATCCAAACTAAGTGGGGTAGATAATATTGCCTTTGCCGCTGTAGTTCCAAGTAAGTATATTATCTTTGGGTTTATAATTTCAATCTGCCTTTGAAGGAAAGGAAGAAACTCCAAAATCTCTTGATCTGTAGGTGTTCTATTTTGAGGCAGTTTCCAAGGTATTGTATTTGTAATATAAATATCTTTTCTCTCTAATTTGATTGCAGAGAGCATTTTGTTTAGTAATTGCCCCGCACTACCAACAAATGGAAGACCTTGTTCATCCTCCTCTTTTCCAGGAGCTTCACCAACTATCATCAGTTTTGATTTTATATTACCATCAAATAAAGCTATATTTTTTGTATTTTTTCTTAAAGGGCTATTATGATTTAAAATAAGAGGGATAAGATCTTTAATTTCCGTAATTTCATCCAGACTCTTTATTTCTTGATCTTCAACAGGATGAGTCTGTTTTTGCTGCTCTTCAAAAAGATTATTTGGTGTTTCTTGTAAAAAACTATGCACACCTGATTGTTTTAAAAACTCTAAATATTCTTTATTTGATTGAAACATTAAAAAATTAAATTAATTATTTTTGATAAGTTATATTAAATTATTTGCAAATGATAAAAAACTCCAAAATTTTCATATATTCTCTCATTTTATTGTTTTCAAAAACAATTTTTGCATCAAGCAGTGCTTCGTTCTTAATTACTCAAACTGCATTTAATGACTACGATTTTGAACAGGTATTATATGAGTATAGTTCTGAAGAAAATATAGAATACAAGAATGATTATCTTGATGAGCTTATTTCTGCTGTAATTACTGAAAATATTATACTGGCAGAAAAAATTTCAAAAAAAATATTACTAACAGATCCTAATAATCAAGAAGCTAAACTACTAATGATGGTTAAATCTGTTAATGCTAACAATGAACAAGAATTAGAGTCATTAAGGTTTGACAAAGATAATCAAAAAAATGATTTATTTGAATTTATTTTTTTTCTTAATGAAAAAATTAAATCAAACAAAGATATTAGTAATTCTTTTCTTGAAATAGTTAGATCTTCATACACGAAGCAAAGTACTAATAATTCGCAGAATTATAATTTTCTTCTTTTTTACACCTCTCTTGCAGCGCTCGTTAATGAAAAAAATTATGAAGCAATTTTTATTAAGGGGCAGTTATTACAAATGATTGATGATTATTTTTTTGCTGAAACTACGTATCAAAAAATTCCTGAAGAAAGTGACTATTTTATTGATGCGCAGAGAAATATTGCTTTTAATTATTCACAAGAAAATGGATTTGATAATGTTGAGAATAAAATTAAGGTAATTGTAAAAAATAATAATGAAGATTATGAAATTACAAAAATTCTAGCTGACTTCTACAGAATAGAAAAAAAATATGATTTAGCTATTAAAATATACTCTGAGTTAATTAAGGAAAATCCTAATGATCTTTGGTATACATACTATTTAAGAGGAATTTGTTACGAACAATCTGATAATTGGGACATGGCAGAATTAGATTTTTTACAATCTTTGAAAATAAAGCGAAATTCGCCTAATGTTTTAAATTATCTAGCATATGGATGGATTGAAAGGGATATTAGAATTGATGAGTCATTTGTTATGTTAACAGATGCTTATGAAGCAAATCCTGACAGCCATTATATTTTAGATAGTTTGGCTTGGGCTTATTATAAGAAAAAAGATTATGTAAAAGCAGCTGAACTAATGGAAGAAGTCATTGATATGGTTCCTGGAGAGGCTGTATCTCTTGATCATCTTGGAGATATTTATCTTGCTATGAATAGAAAACGAGAAGCTGTTTATTTTTGGCGACAAGCAAAAGACTTAGCTAAGCCTGAAGATGAAATTAGTGATAAAATACAAATCAAATTAAAAGAATATGATGCCAGCTGAGTTTAATGAAATATCACCAGCTAAAATTAATTTATTTTTAAAAATCATTAGCAAACGAGATGATGGGTATCACAATTTAAGGAGTGGAGTTACGTTAATCAATCTCCATGACGAAGTTTCTGCTCAAAAAAGTTCAGAATTTAAGGTAAAATACACTGGTGAATTTGCTCCTCCAGATAATATTTTTAAAGACTGTATTGTAGAGAAAATATTTTCTAAATTTAAAATAGTTAAACCTCAGTATTGTTTTACAATTAAGAAAAATATTCCAGTGCAATCAGGACTTGGTTCAGCCTCCTCTAATGCTGCTGCCGTATTAAGAATTTTAAAAAAATTAGATTACAAAGAAGTAAAGACAATAAATTTTAGTGCGGTTGGAGCTGATGTTCCTTTGTTTGTTGAAAATCAAGATTCATTAATAAGAGGAATTGGGGACATAACTATTAAACAGTCATTTCCAAAATATTATTTTCTTTTAATTAAACCAATTCAAAACTGCTCTACTGAAGAAATGTATAATGAAGTAGATGTTAATGATATAAATTTTGATCTTAACTTTGATACTGATGAGATCTCAGAATTTGATATGGGAAATGATTTTGAAGCAATTGCTGATCGTAAATACCCAGAAATTGCAACGTTGTTAAAATTTATGAGAGGGTTTTCTGATGTTATCTTTTCTAGATTAACAGGAAGTGGGTCTTGTATTTATTCCGCCTTTGAAAAAAAAGACAGTGCTGAAAAAGCATTAAACCTTTTTAAGGAAAGATTCCCTGATCATTGGGCAGTAGTTGTAGAAAATAATTTTTTATAAAAAAATTTATAATATTCCGTGTTTTTCAAAAATATCGGTAAGTTTTTCACCCTGTTTAATTTCATCTCTCACAGTATTTTCACTATTTACTTTATCAAGAGCTTTTGAAGTAACTTCTTCAATTATTTTTGATGGAACAATCACTACGCCGTCATTATCGCCAAATACCAAGTCACCACTTTCCACTCTAACATCACCAATTTCACCAGGAACATCAGCCATCATCATTTTTCCACGAAATTTTGTATCTACAGGATTTGTACCTTTAGAGAAAACTGGAAAATTCATTTCTCTAATCATATCTGCATCTCTAACACATCCATCAGTAAGGCAGCCAGCAGACTTTAGATAACTTGCTCTCGTTGAGAGTAATTCACCCCAAGGTGCAATTTTTTTATTACCATGACAACATAATACGGCAACTTCATTTTCTTGTAGACTATCTACTAAAGCAATTTCATGTTCATAAACATTGACATGTTCATCGTCATGATAAATGGGCATATATAATCCCACTCTTGCTAATCCACAAATTTTTACATTTGGATCTAAGGAAGTGATGCCAGGTGTTAAAACCTGTTTGTGATATCCAAGAGAGTCTAAAGTATCTGCTATAACTGCAGAATATAAGTTTTTTTTGTATACATCGATATTGTTATTCATGGTTTTTATAAAATTCTAATTAATTGACACTTTAAGTTATCTCTTTAATATAACAACATACTATTTAAAATTGGTCAATAAAATTAAGGTTTTCAAAAAATAAAAAATGAAAAATGTATTAATAATAGGTGCCGGTGGAATTGGAAGACGTCATATAAAGGGATATCTATCTACTAACAGGGCAACCCTTTCTATTGTTGAGCCTGATGATGAAAAAATAAATATTATTCAAAAAGAATTTTCTATAGATAAAACTTATACGAGCATTGAGCAAGCAAACTTAGATCATTTTGATCTCGCTGTCATTTGTTCTCCTGCAAATATGCATGTCGACGCGATGAAAATATGTGCTCAAAATAACTTATCATTCATGGTAGAAAAACCTCTTTCAACTAGTATGGAGGGAGTTGATGAAATCATTCAATTAGTAGAAAAAAATAATTTATTTGCAAGAGTTGGTTATACGAGAAGGAACAGCCATGTATCTAGAGCTTTAAAGGATCAAATTGATAATAATAAAGTTGGTGATGTAAAGTTAGTATACATCAATTCTTCTCAAGAATTTCCAAAATATAGACCTGATTATCAAACAATATATTACGCTCACCCAGAGATGGGAGGAGGAGCAATACTTGATGCAGCAACACATATGATAGATCAATTAATTTGGATAATTGGAAAACCAAAAGAGGTAAGCTGTATGTTTGATCGATTAGTTTTAAAAGGAACTAATACAGAAGATACTTGCTTAATAAATATTCGTTTTGAGAATGGTATTATGGCTAATATCACTGTTAATCAATTTCAAAAACCTAATGTTAATTCTTATGAGTTCATTGGTACTAAAGGTAATTTAAAACTAGATCATTCTATTTTGCGATTTGCAGATGATGATTCGGGAAAGTGGAAAGAGGAAAAAGATTATATGCAAGGACTAGACCCAATGGAGATGCATCAAAATAATTTTTTATTACAAGCAGAGAGAATTCTAAACGGTCTTGAAGGAAAAGAATGTGATTTAGCAACATTAGAAGAGGCAAAATTAAATCTTAAGGTTGTGTTTGCAGCTAAACAATCGTGGCAAGAAAAAAAAATTATTTCAATAGAATAGATTATGTTTGATTTAACAAATAAAACAATTTTAGTAGCAGGTGGTGCTGGATATTTAGGTTCACAGTTATGTGAAGCTATCCTTTTACATAATGGAAATATATGTATCGCTGATATAAATGTTGAAAAAATTAATTCTTTAAAAGATTCATTAACTCAAAAATTTCCAGACAGTAAAATTTTTTCAACAATGTTAGATATAAAAAATGAAAATTCTATCATTGAAAGTGTTAATAAAACAAATGAGTACTTCAAGAATATAAATGGCTTAATTAATGCGACCTATGGTGCTACAGGTAAGGCTTTGGAAGAACTTACTGCAGAAGAATTTAATAATGCTAATGAAATTAACCTCACTGGATCTTTTTTATTATCGCGACACGCAATAACTAAAATGAAAGAGGGTGGAAGTATTATTATGTTTGCATCAATGTATGGAATTGTTTCTCCTAAACCAAATTTATACCCAGAGGGAATTAATCCGAATCCTATTGAGTATGGAGCTGGAAAAGCAGGACTAATTCAATTAACAAAGTATCTTGCATCTCATTATGGTCCCAAAAATATAAGAGTAAATGCAATTGCACCAGGACCTTTTCCAGACATTAAAAAAAATGATAATTATAATAAAGAATTTTTAGATAATCTTAGAGACTCTACAATGCTAAAAAGATTAGGAGAATCTAAAGAAATAGCAGGTCCTATAATTTTTTTATTATCTAAAGCTTCTAGTTATATAACTGGCCAAGTACTAAAAGTTGATGGAGGTTGGACAGCATGGTAAGAACTACATTATGACTAATTTTCCCATACAAAAAAAGAAGCTTAAGTTAGCAATGTTAGGAATGACTGAAGGAAATGGTCACCCATATTCATGGAGTATTATTATAAATGGAAAATATAATGCTCAAGCACTTGCCAAATGTCCTTATGCTGCAATTATTGATTACATTTCTAAGCAACCTCAAAATACTCTTGGAATAGAAAATGCAGAAGTTACTCATGTTTGGACTGATAATCCTAAAGACGCAATACACGTTGCTGAAGTTGCTGAAATTCAAAATATAGTTTCAGACCCTAAAGATGTTATTGGAGAAGTAGACGCTGTATTAGTTGCAACTGATATTGGCTCGGAGCATGTTGCTAGATGCCAGCCTTTTATTGATGCTGATGTACCTATATTTATTGATAAGCCACTTTGCGATAATTTATCCGATCTAGAAATTTTTCAAAAATGGATTGGTGAAGGAAAAAATTTTATTAGTTCTTCAGCGATGAGATATTGTAAGGAATATGAACCTTATCATCAATCTACCCATGAATTAGGTGATCTTCGATATGTAAATGTCACTATGGCAAAAAGTTGGGAAAAATATGGTATTCACGCCTTGGAAACTGTTTACCCCATAGTTGGTCCAGGATTTGAGTCTATTCAAAATATCGGTGATAAAAATCGTAACATTGTTCATTTGCATCATTCTAAAGGCATCGATATTAATATTGCCAATATAAGTGATATGCTGGGTGGATTTGGATTAATTTCTTTAATGGGAACAAAGGGTGGTATTCAAATTAAATCAACAGATACTTACTATGCTTTCAAAAAACAATTACAATCGTATGTAAATTATTTACTGACAGGTCATAAGCCTGTCCCTTGGAATGAAACATATGAATTAATGCAATTAGTCTCTGCTGGCATTGAAAGTAGAGAAAAAGGTGGAATGAAAATAACTTTAAATAAGGATAAATAAATGAATGTATTAGAGAGTTTTTCTTTAAAAGGTAAAGTGGCGCTTGTTACAGGTGGTGCAGGTTTATATGGAAGGCAAATTGTAGAAGCGTTGGCAGAGGCAGGAGCAGAAACCTATACTGCTTCTCGAAATTTAGAAAGCTTAAAGCAAGTGGCTAAAGAAGAGGTTGAACGAGGCCATAATGTAACAGCAATGAAATTAGATTTATCTGAAGATGAGTCTATAGAAAATCTTCATCAGGATATTATAGAGAGAAGTGGCAAATGTGACATTTTAATAAACAACGCTGTTTCAAGAGAATTTGGAAGTGCAGGTTGGAAAAATACTTTAGATGATTTTGATAAAAGTTTACGTATTAACGCTTCAGCATTATTTAAAATAACACAAATGTTTGCTGAGGATATGAAAAAAAATAGTTCTGGATCGATTATAAATATTGGTTCTATGATGGGAACTGTTGGAGTAGAAAATGGAAATTATGAAGGAACAGATTTTACCCCAGCAACATCACCACTTTATTTTTATGAAAAAGGTGGAATGCATAATTTTACTAGATGGGCTGCTAGTATGTTAGGTCCATTTAACATTCGTGTGAATTGCTTGGCTCCAGGTGGTTTTAAGGTTCCATCACATCCACCGCGTTTTGTTGAAAATTATAGTAAGAGAACACAATTAGGGAGAATGGCAAACAGTAGTGATTTAAAAGGACCAATAATATTTTTAGCTTCAGACTCTTCAGCTTATTTAACTGGAACAATCATCGCAGTTGATGGCGGGTATACTGCAAAATAATAAGGGATAATAAATAACAAAGGATAATCAAATGACTAAATATGATGAGACTTCAACAACTAATGATACAAAACCTTTTAATACTTTTCGAAAAAGTAGAATTAAAAGAACTACTGATGCGGGTAAAGTTGCCACAATACTTAAATGTAATACAGTAGATACTAAAGTTGCAGAAATTTTTGCTTTAGCCCAACCTGATGCTATTTGGCTGTGTATGGAACATGGTTCTCTTGATTACAATCAAGCTGAAAATCAGATTAATGCAGCAAAAATATATGATGTAGACTCTTTATTGCGTGTAAACAGAGGTGGCTATAGTAATTATATTAGAGGTTTTGAAGTAGATTGTACTGGCTTAATAATTCCGCAGATAGAAAGTTTAGCAGATGCAAAACAAATTGAAGAATTCACAAAATTTCCACCTATTGGAAAAAGAGGTTTAGATGGTGGAAATAATGATGGAAAATATACTAAGCTTAATATGCATGATTATATTGAACAAGCCAATCAAGAGAGATTAGTAATTTATCAAGTAGAAACGCCTGAGGTTATGAAAGATATTGAAGCTATAGCTGAAATGCAAGGCGTAGATGCTTTATTTTTTGGGCCTGGAGATTATTCACTTACACTAGGAGTCCCTGGTCAAATGGACCACCCAGATGTTGTAGCTGCAAGAAAAAAAGTAGCTGAAGTAGCAAGAAAAAATAATAAAATTGCTGCTACTCCTGGAGGACCTGGAGTTGCTAAGAA
>ENA-ORDR01001205-ORDR01001205.1-marine-metagenome-genome-assembly--contig:-NODE-1205-length-12368-cov-3.849809_pt1 | contig 12368 bp, 3 predicted proteins | sample MGYA00240993_ERZ508538 | MGnify/ENA primary metagenome ERZ508538 (study PRJEB26207, sample SAMN05421999) | marine metagenome | isolation source: Monterey Bay, California, USA | place: USA:Monterey Bay...
GTGATGGAGTGGGAGACAATAATGATACTTGTATAGATGTGCCAGGTCCAACAGAAAACAATGGATGCCCATGGCCAGATACAGATGGAGACGGTTATTCTGATGAAGACCTAAGCGGAACTAATGGACCTGTTTGGACTATTGTAGATGGTGCAGATATTTGGCCATCAGACACGACACAATGGGCTGACAGCGATGGTGATGGATACGGTGATAACTCTGCAGGAACAAATGGTGATGCTTGCCCTAGTACTTCAGGAACTTCTACAGCCGATAGAATTGGTTGCTTAGATAGCGATGGCGATAGTTACTCCAACGCTGACATTGGCTGGACTATTGAAGACGGTGCTGATGCATTCCCTTCAGACGCCTCAGAATGGTCTGACTTTGACTTAGATGGATTAGCAGACCAAGGTGGTGAAGATGCTTGTCCAAACCATGCAGGTAGCTCTATCCATGATAGAGTAGGTTGCCCTGATACTGATGGAGATGGGTACTCTGATGCTGATTCAGGATGGACATTCGCTAACGGTGCTGATGTTTTCAATTCTGACCCTACCCAGTGGAACGATACTGACTCTGATGGTTATGGTGATGAAGAAACCGGAAACTTAGCTGATGATTGTCCAAATGTTTGGGGAGATTCTTGGCGAAATAATACTCTAGGCTGCCTTGATACTGACCAAGATGGATGGGCTGACCAAGAAGACGCTCAGCCTGATGAATCTACACAGTGGTCAGATATTGATGGTGATGGCTATGGAGATAATCTCGCAGGAGTAATGCCAGATGCTTGCCCTAGTGTTGCTGGAAATTCAACTCTTGGCAACAGAATGGGCTGTCTTGATGATGATGGAGATGGATGGGATAATGACAACGATGCAATAGACGACAATCCAACTCAATGGCTCGACCAAGATGGTGATGGTTATGGTGATAATGCGACTGGATTGGAACCTGATTCCTGCCCAGGTGTCGCAGGTAACTCCACAATTGACCGATTTGGTTGTATCGATAATGACGGCGATGGAATCTCTAATGAAAGTGATTCTTTCCCCGATGACCCAACTCGAAGTCAAGATACTGACGGTGATGGGTTTGATGACTTAGAAGACAACTGTATCGACGTTATTGGTAATTCAACTATCGACCGTATTGGGTGCCGTGATACCGATGGTGACGGATATTCCGATGTCACACTACCTGTTGGAAACTCTGCTGGATGGAATATTTCCAACGGTGCTGATGCATTCCCGTTAGAACCATCACAGTGGAGTGATAATGATGGCGATGGATATGGAGATAATGCGTCTGGTTTCCAAGCAGATGATTGTCCAAATGAAGAGGGTTACTCCAATATCAACGAATTTGGTTGTCCTGATGGCGACAATGATGGTACATCACAAGATGACGATGCATTCCCTGATGACTCAACTCAGTGGTCAGATGCTGATGGCGATGGCTTTGGTGATAATCAAAATGGAACTGAACCAGATGCGTGCATTTCCGTAATTGGTACTTCTACAATCGACCGATATGGATGTCCAGATGAAGACGGGGACGGAGCGAGTGACCTAAACGACCTTTGGCAGGGAGATAATTCACAATGGTTCGATTCAGATGGGGATGGTTATGGCGACCAAGAAAGTGGAACAATGGGTGATAGTTGTCCATTGACCTTTGGAACCTCAAGTCAAGGAACTAAGCATGGCTGTTTGGATACCGATGGAGACCTGTGGGCAGATATTGAAGATGCATTCCCTACTGAGGATAGTCAATGGCTAGACTCTGACGGTGATGGGTGGGGTGACAATCAAACCGCTGGTTCTTACAAACTCGACCATTGGCCAAATGATCCGTTAAAGAATGCTGGAGAGGCTGAAATGACTTGTAGTAGCCCTCCTGAAATCGACCTTGCAAGTAGCGGCCAGTTCACATTCACATGTACAATTACAACACAAATGAGTAGTGCTGGTGTTAGGGTTGAATGGCAATCGATGTCCTCTGTGTCTGCTGATTCAAATATCCAAGTTTTAACTTTCAATTCAGAAACTGGGAGTACGCAAACTGTTTCCTTTGCCGGTAATGCTAATTCTCTTGGCGACTATAATTTGATTGTCACTGCCAAGGAGCCGGGTTCTGATGTGGCCATGGACACGGTGTCTCTCTCGCTAGTTGTTGAAGATTCTAGGATCGTTGACGAAATTGTAGATGACCAAACTGACTTGATCAATAAAGCACTCAGAGAACCTGTAGTTCAAGCAGCTCTTGGTGGGCTTGTACTATTTGTTTTGATGGGCGCTCTAATCATTCGTGGAAAATCCAATACAATCAAACGTAATATTGAGCGCAGAGAACATGCACAAGTGGTCTTGAAAAATAGATTCAATAATCAAGCGGTTTCCGATGAAATACGTAGAGTTGAATTCGGGTTAAATCGTGACATACCGCCACCACCACCCGGATTTTAGTAAAGTCTTTTGACCGATTGACTCAAAGAGGAGAGGCTTCTCGCAATGATTACCTGTGCGGATATGGTGAAGTGGTTATCATCTGAGGTTTCCAACCTTATGTCGTGGGTTCGACTCCCGCTATCCGCACCTCAACTAATGCTTGATGCTTAATGGCACTTGAATTGACAAAGGCTATCAATGAGCGGCGGAAGGGCGTTTCATGAAGAGTTCATCACCGTTTAAGGGAATATTTCTAGTTGCGTTGATGTTTACAGCAACTCTTTCTGGATGTTTTGGAGAAGAGGAGAATGAAATATCCTACTCTGTTTCTGATTTTCAAATAAATTTCACCGATGCCGACGATGCCGTATTGTATAGTGGTGAATGGCATGAATTCATGTTAGTTGGCGAGGGCCGCTCTATATCTGTACCAGGAGACGTATTACTATTTTTAGACGGAAAAGTGATTCCTAATGGATATGCTATTTCAGAGGAGCAACAGATGAATGGTCGTCTCCTTTTGACGCCTTATGCAGGAGATGTTTCAATCACCATCGTAAACACTGATGGAAGTGGAGACTCTTATGATTTCACTGCAGAGAACGGAACACCTATTGTAAGTGGCTCGGAATGGTTTGATAAAATGGATTTTATCACTAGTGTTTGTTCTGACTCTACCGAGTGTGGTGGATATATCAATAGATGGATGGGTTCGCCAAACCCTGCATTCGAAAGAGCAGCTTCATTCTTCCATGGACATTTCGAAGGACTTGGATATGAAACTAATCTGATGAGGGTGACCGATACTCTCAGTATTAGTGAACCTGAAAGTTTGAATGTCATTGCTTGGAAAAGAGGAACAAATTCTTCCTGTGTTCAAGGAATGGGCGCACACATGGATATCGCTCCTCCAGGATCGCTTCTAGGAACCTATGAAGGCGCATACGACAATACTGCAGGTACTGTCAGTATGATGCTATTTGCCAAGGCATTTGTCGACATCGAAGTGGAATGTGATACATTCCTAGCATTATGGTCTAGCGAAGAGGAAGGACTCAGAGGTTCTAGTGCATTTGCCAATAATGATTGTGATTACTGCCTACCACAAGACAAGGAGTTAAGATTCTACATCAATATGGATATGATGGGAGTATCCTACCCTGCAAAGAAACCAAGCGGCGATCCGTATCCATATCATGCTTGGTCGGGACCAGATGTCGACCCAAATGAACAAGATGTTGAAATCACTACTATTCTAGACCATGTCCACCGTGATATTCTTCAAGCACCTATGGACCTTGAAATCGATGGAGAATATGGTGCTGGTTGTGACCAACACTGGGATGAGCACAAGAGTTTGGTAATGGATGTTCATGAGGATACCTTTGGCCGTTCAGACCACGTCACATTCAGAGACCTCGGTGCACAAACAATTTTCCACTTGGGAGCATATGATGACGACTATGACGCCTATCACTCACCGACTGATACTTTGGATAATATGGTTGAAATGGTTGGTGGACAAGAAGAATTGGAAGGTAGTATTGAATTTGTAATGTGGGCTGCAATGCTTGAATTTATGATTGCCGACCAAACGCCTGAGATTAGAAATGTTAATGTTTGATTGATACAATGTTTTTTCTACTAAATCATTGAACACAAATTATGCAAGGTGAGGATTCGTTGGAATCTAACGAACAAGAGAGCACTCGCTCCCTATGGAAACTTGTCGCTAGTTCCTCTATCATTGCCTCAATGTGCTGCCTCCCCTCGGTTGTTTTAGTGATGTTTGGAATCGCTACTGTTTCAACTGGTGCAGCTATTTCTGACACTCTGTATTGGGGTGAAGATGGCTACTCATGGTTTAGACCCCTTATGCTAACTATCGCTAGTATCACAGTTATCACTGGTTTAGTATTCTATTTCCGCAATCAAGGAATATGTACGATGGACCAAGCAAAACGTCAGCGCAGGAAAATCATCAATACCTCGATTTTAGTGATCATTATTTCTTATCTCAGTTATCTAATTCTAAACTACGTCATTCTAACCGAAATTGGAATTCTGTTTGGCCTACCTTGGGAATCGAGTAGAGTGTGGAATAAATAATCTATAGGTTATTTCTTGTCGTACTACAACCTACTCCCCAAGATTCAATATTTTCCATCGCCTTTCTAGTTCTCTCCAGCAGTTCATCCTCAGGAACTGAATCATAGCCATTTCCTTCACCCCATGCTAGACTTATGTGGGCCTCTTCATGAGTCCAAGAAACCAATTGAAAATTCAAATTTTCAATTGAAAAATTACACTCTTTAACTCCAATTGGAAATTGAATTTTACGAGGATTAAGATTCATCCCCAATCGCATCGCTTTTTGCAGTGCTTCTTTGGCTGTCCAAGTCCGAATCGCCAAATGAGGGTTTGATCTCAACTGTTCTAACTCTTCACCAGATGCCATCATATCAAAGGCATTTTCTGCAATTCTCCTATCATCTGGTTCACCATCAATACCAACAGTCCAGCCATTATCAATTAAAGCAACATAAGCCCATCCTTGAGAATGTCCGATGGATATTGATGGAAGAGGAGTATTCTTCCAAATACCTTGTAGATATGCTAAGCTAGGTGCCCTGTATTGATTTCTTCTGACTTCTAGTTCTTCTGGATTAATCCCCCATGCCTCCAATGCTTGTGCCAACAACCAGCGTCCAGTAAGATGTTCATCTCTACGCTTATCCATGACAAAGGTCGATACTTCATCTATGTTAGCAAGCACTACTCGTTCTATTGAGTGAGGTTTTACCTGACATCGAAAACATAGTAATCGTGGAGATTGATTTAGAATTGGAGGTTCAAGAATTACAACGCTCTCCTGCATTATAACTCCTCGACAAAACTACTAGCGTTCCAGAGTGAACTTTTGGTCTTCAGGAACTGGCGCCATACTCTTCAGTCTCAAACCCTTCAAAGCCATGACTGGCCCATCATCATCTCCGACTATCACGACATCGTGGACTGTTATTCCATCAGTTTCTACTGCAGTTCTCAAACTCCTCATTCTAAGAATTTCATTTCTCTCTGGGACCCTGAGCATTGAAGTCCATTCAATACCAACTGGAAGTGAAGAGAAGCCTTCTGATTCCATCGCTACAAATCCAGCATTTTGGAAGCCTGCTTCAATTAGCATTGGCAAACCATCAAGCAATACTTTCTCGCCTTGAGACTCGATTGAAAATTGTTCAGTTACAGGTAATTGATTACGCATCAGCGCAATTCCATCTGCGCCTGGCAATTCCCCGTCACCTACGCCACGTATGATTCCGCCGTGAGATTGGAACCTAGGGCCGTGGAAATACCGTTGATAGATGAAAGAAGGCATCAGTTCAACTTCTCCTGGAGCAGGAATTCCGATTTGTGGCATCGAGTCTACCTCATTTTGCAAGAATGGCCTCAGGTCATCGCTAAAGTCGACTAACCTAACCAAAGCCTGATGGTGTTCCCTCTCACCAAATACTTCACCTTTTGAATTCATTAAATCTGATACTAGTTTACATCTAACCCAAGTAATGTATCCATCTTGCTTTTCTACAGTGCTACTAACACGAACTTTCATTTCATCCTTTAGCAACTTTATTGGCAACCCAAATTTGACTTCTTCATAACCAGCAACACAGGTCATTGGATTTAGCAGCAAGGCATTTTCAGCAAACATTTCCAGTGCCATGACACCAGGGTGATATGGTACACCATCTATTGCATGGTCATCTAAGAACAAATGCTCCTCGAGAGATAGTGTAGTTTGTGTCAGTAGAGTTTTATCAGATTCAAAATCAAGTACTTTGTGAATGAATGGGAAACGAGAAGGGTCTGCAATGATTGCTGACATATCTGCTGTTAACCTCAATGGAGCTTCACGGAAACTATCAAATCTATCCATTAATCCAAGAGAGCCACAACCAAGAACTCGACGCTTTCCACCGGCGAGTGCTTCATGAACGAATATCTCGACTCCTTTATCAACAGATAATGTCTCTATTCCTGCTGCTTGGAAAACTGCCTCGATTGAGCCACGAGTTGCCATTCCAACATCTCTCCATCCTGTCCAACCTATTGCAACACCTCTAGACTCGCCACTAGCGGTTAATCTTGCCATTTCAGCATCCAAGACACTGTTAGCAGCCGCGTAATCAGTTTGGCCACCGTTGCCGAATCTTCCGGCTACACTGGTAAAACAAGCTGCAAATGTTGGATTATCCATTCCTGACGCTCTAACACTTGCCATTAGTGCATTCCAACCATCTACTTTGACGCGTACTACTCGGTCAAAAATACTATGACTCTTGTCAGAAACCAATTTGGAATCTTCCAGGCCAGCGCCGTGAATAATACCTGTTATCTTCCGCTTGGAAGATGAACCTAATTCGATTAAAGCCTCTTGATCTAATACGTCTATCGAATGGTAAAACGCTTTGTTTCCAGTATTATTGATAGTATTAAGTGTGATGTAAACATCTCGACTTCGTGTATATTTTTGCCAGTTAGAATTCCATTCAACCATTGTTACTTTACCGTCTTCGCTAGATTGAATCATTTCTTCTCTTAATACCATCTTTCGCTGATTTAATTGCTCATCGTTCCAATCGACCCAAGTTTCGGTTTCTTCGATAAGTTTTGAGCGACCAAGTAAGATGAAGTGGGCCTTCGAATTTGGACTTGCTTTAGCAACACCGATGATTGATGCGGCTGTAACCCCAGAACCACCTCCAGAAACAATCCAAGTATCCTTCTTTGTGAGTGGTTGAATTTCTGCTTCAATATTCTCAGCAAAGGCTACAAGGGTCCAACGTCGACTATCACGGTCAATTCCGATCTCTACTTCACCAGCCATATTGAAAAGGTCATCTTCAATTATCTTGGCTGCTGATTTCGATTCTAGAACAATATCTGGATGTAAGTCTAGAGCTCTACAACGCAGTGATTGTTTTTCAAAGGAATATGATTTTGTCACACCACTTGCCGCACATTGAACCGAATTGAAATGTTCACCAATATTGCCATGGCGGCCGTCTAAAGCGGTTACAGAGGCAATTAAACCTGTTTCAAGTTTGGATAATTTACTATCTAGCCCCTTCAGAAGTGCAAACCAACCTTGCGCTGCTAGAATTATTTGTGATGAAGGAGTTGTATCCTCCTCCCATTCTACACCCGCTAGTTTCAATGCAGCCATATGGACTATTCCTGAGATATTTTCTGAAGATAGTTGCTGGCAAACTTGCTCAATATGTTCTATGTTCCCAGGGTCTGCACGATATACTGTGCGTTCACCTTCGATTTGTATGGACATATCTCGAATATCACTTTCAAAACCTATTCTAATTGCTTTCAATCCACGCCCTTCCATCAGCATACAGAATTCTTCGGCAATACCCCAGCCATCATCAGTAACTAAGATTGTACCTTCCATATCGAGTTTCGATTGAATACCAGTGCATTCTTCAACCTCAACTTGCCATCTTCGGCATCCATCCATGGAAACCGAATCTGAAACTACTGGAGGTTGTTCCAATTCTTTTTCCACCTGCTCCACAGCCGCTTCAGGCTCTACAACCACTTTTTGTGATTCTACAACCGGAGCGCCACCCTGCATCTTAACGATGTAGGCAGTAAAATGATTGAGTGTTGGATGATCGCTTAATATGAAATCTTCATCGACTGGAAGAGAAAAAATATCTCTAACTTCAGCCATAATTTCTGCTTGTTTTACTGTGTCAATGCCAAGTTCTCCCTCAAGGTCTTGGTCCATCTCGATAAAATCAGCAGGGTATCCCGTATGCTTGACAACCACTTCCACAAGGCGTGTTTCAATATCAGCAGTATCTCCTGTGGATAATTGATTTGAAGTAATTGGTTTGGTTTCTTCTTCTAATATTGCTGGCTTAACGTCTTCAGGTTCGCTGACTTGAGCAGGTTGAACATCAACTGACATTCCTGTCATGGACTGGATATAAGCAATCATGTGATTGAGAGTTGGGTAATCTGAAAGTACGAAATCCTCATCGACAGGCAAATTGAATCTTGAACGGATGTCTGCCATTATTTCTGCTTGCTTGACTGTATCAATTCCTAGTTCACCCTCTAAGTCTTGGTCTAGTTCGATGAAATCAGCAGGATAGCCTGTATGTTCTACTACTACTTCGATAACCACTTCGTTCAATGAATCATCGCTAATTACTGCCTTAGAAGGAGTTTTTACTTGTTGGATGGCTTCAGTAATAGCCTCAACCGCCGTATGTGCAACTTCAACAACTACAGCGGTCGCAGCCACAGCAACTTCAACTGGCCCAGGTGAATCTCCAGTCATCTTCTGAATATATCCAATCATGTGATTTAGTGTTGGATAATCTGAAAGTATGAAATCTTCATCGACTGGTAAATTGAACCTTGAACGAATATCTGCCATTATCTCGGCCTGCTTGACTGTATCAATTCCTAGTTCGCCCTCTAAATCTTGGTCTAACTCTACAAAGTCAGCTGGGTACCCAGTGTGTTTTACAACAACTTCAATGACTGCATCATTCAATTCAGTTGACTCAATAGGCGTACTAACTACCGGCTGTACCGGTGGCTGCGGGGTAGGTTGTTGTTTTACAACCGGAGATGATTGCTCGGTAATTTGTTCCGTTTTTTCTTCGACTTTAGCCGCCGGTGATTGCTCAGTATTAGCAGCAATATGCCACTTACTACCTTGAATCCCCCCATGTAAATTATCTTCTCCATCAACATAGGCAACGAGTTTATTCTGAAGAATTCTCATATCGATATCTTCAGTTTTGGCAATTTTTCTCACCCATTGCATAAAGATGTTACCATCAATTCTCTCGCCTTCAAAATCACACTTGCGAACAAATGAGAGGGCCATTTGTGAACCGAAACCAGCAGCGAATCTCATACCATATTTGAGACCGGGATAATGCCCTCCTTTGGAGAGGTTCAACTTTCCTAGTTCAGGATCAACCTCTTTGTGATTAGCAATTGGAGGAATTCTACCTGTCATCAATCCATAAAACATACTTGCATCTTCAATCCCAACACCCATAGGATGGCCAGTGAAACCTTTGGTATTTGCAATAACCAGCTTATCTGTACTCGAACCGAAGGTTTGTCTCAAAGCCCTGACTTCTGATTGAGCAGAACCGCCACGCGCAGGAGTGTAGGTCTCGTGTGAGAAGAAAACGGTTTGTGGAGCGATCACATGTCTGTCTAATCCCCAGTTAGTTTCCATTTCATGGATAAATTCGTCCACTGTTTCTGCAACATGATCGATATCTAATCTTGTACCATGATAAGCAGAATTGGCTGCCTTTGTACCTAGTAATTCTGCAATCGGTTGAACACCACGCTCCAAAGCATGAGAGCGTCTTTCAACAACAAATGCTGCCGCTCCCATTCCTAGAATTAGGCCATTTCTCCTCTTATCGAAAGGTAAAGCCGCTTCTTCGATTTTATTACTTGTTGAAGCCGCACCAGAGGATGCAAAGCCGCTTCCGAACCATTCCCATGTATCCTGGCCAGTCACATCATCGGAAGAAAGAATCACTACTCTGTCAACTCTATCATTGCTGAGCCAATCTTCAGCCACGCCAAACGCTGCGGTAGCAGAAGCACAAGCCATATTGATAGTAGTATTAGGTCCACGAATACCGGTATACTGAGCAAATTGTGAATGCCCCATATTCAAGACCTGGAATAGATATCTTCTGTCAAATCTTCCATCTCCATCGTCGCCGTTAGTGTTAGCATGCTTCAAAACTGATTGAATTCCTGGGAAACAAGATGAGAAAATTACACCTGTTCTATCACGATGAATCTTAGGGACTTGCCAGTTAGTGATTAGTCGTAAGCCTCCTTTGCCAACTTGCTCCACTGGCGTCAATGGAATTCCAGCATCGCGAAGTGCTAACAATCCCGAAGCAACTGCTAATTGTGTAGTTATGTCCCAAGCCAATACTGCCTTGGGGTCGATACCAAATTCTTCGGAGAGGTCAAAGGCTCCCCTAAGTCCAGCCAGTTGAGGAATATCACCAAATTCAGTGGCTTGCTCCATATTAACTGAGCCGTCACGACCTTTGATTAGTCGAACGATATTTTTGTCCAAGAGTTTTTGCTTATACTCATTACTAACTTCAGAAATACAGGTTTCTCCGCGAACTAAACGTTCGAATGTATCATCTGAGAACACTTTGTCTTCACCTGGCAAGCCTAGTGAAATCCCAGTAATGACATACGGATCTTGCTTTCTGTCATTGATAAGATTCACAGTCCCAGCCGGTACTGTGGAAGAAGTTGCCTGAACTAATTGAGTTTTTGTCAAGTATCTTTGAGGTGGAGTTTTTACCCACCTCGACAAGTCTGCTACTGTCTTGGAGTTATTTACCTCAAACTCGGAATCGGTTTGACACTCGGTTCGGATTTTACTAATTACAGAAGTAATGTCTTGCTCAGGCATGCCTAGGACCGATCTCAAATCTACCATTCCAGAGCAAAACTTAGCAGGATAATTTGTCATTGAAGAAATTAATTGGCCAACATAATCATTTATTGCATCGTCAATAGAAACCTCTACATTGACAGTAGCAACTTCATGATTCACAGTTCTGACTTCACTAACTACTGGTGCTGAACCGTTACTCGGTAAAGGCCTAGCCCTTGTTTCTAAATCATCGAAATTTATCTTTGGAGCTACCGACTTAGTAGTTGAAGAGTGTGCTTCAATTGGACCTGCCCTAAATGCCTCAGATAATTCTGTAGAATTAGAGCCGGGCCAAATCGGCCTCCTACCTGCCAGGGCTAATGTTGCAATTGCTGTTAGGAAAGATGCTATTCCTCCCTGTTTCGGATGATTAGTCATTATCGGCAAGTGAGGTTGACCTTCGAGTATCTGAGTGGCAAACATGGTTAGAGCACGCTTAGGACCTACTTCCACAAATGCTCTTGCTCCAGCATCATACATCGTTTCTATTTGAGAAGTCCATTCTACAGATGAAGCCATTTGAGGGGCTAATTTACTCAAAACAGATTCCTTAGAATCCCCACCTGTCATGTCGTAGAATTGCCCATCGACATTTGCTGTGATTGGAATTTTTGGCCAGTTGATTTGCAGCGTCTCTAAAAATCGGCGTAGTGGCTCATTAGCAGGAGCAACTATTCTAGAGTGGAAGGCGTGTGAAGTGGCTAATGCTGTAGCAGAGTAACCTTTCGATTCGAAAACCTTCATAGCAGCCTTTACTGGCTCAGTTTGACCTGCGATAACCGTCATTTTTGGAGAGTTCTTGTTCGCTGAAATAACGTACCCATCTATCGATTCGATGATGGCTTCTACCTCGTCATATGGCGCAGTGATACTTGCCATTAGGCCTTTATCATCAATTTGTACAGAGCCCATCTCTGTACCTCTAGCAGCAGATGCTCGTAGCGCCCCATCCATGTTCAAAATCCCAGCAGACATCAATGCTGCATATTCGCCAAGAGAATGACCCGCCACCATATCGGGTTTGTGCCCATGAGCATTGAGTAACCTTTCTATCGCTAAATCAGCAGTTAGCATTGCAGGCTGAGTATATTCAGTTTGCTTGAGTTTATGTTCACTCTCAACCAACTCTTCTTTAGTCAAATTACTGCGAAGAACAAAACTGGATAGAGTCTCTCCATCCAAAACATCTACCATGGTTTCATCGGATTTTTCCCAGACCGCTTGAACAGAAGTATAGCGTTTGTATAAGTCATGAGTCATTCCAACATATTGGCTGCCTTGACCTGGATACATGTGTGCAATTTTAGCTTTGGAAGGTAAAGTCGGTTCATCGGTGAGTAAGACTCCTTGCGCCTGTAAAAATCCCCACTTTTCTTTATCATCCA